>Ga0307515_10004445_pt1 | contig 29028 bp, 24 predicted proteins | sample 17_EM_MG_FD_194513 | JGI IMG/M metagenome (GOLD analysis project Ga0307515, IMG submission 194513) | Populus trichocarpa ectomycorrhiza microbial communities from riparian zone in the Pacific Northwest, United States - 17_EM | ecosystem: Host-associated > Plants > Roots > Unclassified | place... | reverse complement strand
GTGAATCCCAACGCCGTCACACACCTCGAATGGTTGGCAACCGGATCTGTTAACCGAATCTATCGATCTGTCAAACCCCAACCGTTTCACATTGGGTCATCAGCTTCAAGTCATATGACCAGGAACCAATTACGCACGAACTCTCACGGGTTAGTTCCGAAATCAATCCGGAATCAACCCGTGACAGCGACTCGTCGGGTCATTATCTCCAAGTACCTGCAGCGAAGACGATCACAAAGCGGATATCCCGACGGGCTGGGCTGTAAGAAATGCGGGAAATGAAGGTGAGTACAGACAACAACAAATCCGACGAAGCACGGCGAGGTGACGCCCTTCTGCGCACTAGACAGTAAGGTAACACGAAATGGTCAACCCAAAATAGCTGGTCTGACCTCCACATTCGTCACCTCGAAGCCAGACAAACCACGGCGATAGGGGGACGCACGCCTGAACCGTACCAACCCATAACAGCAGGCCCAGCAGGGGGTATCCCGCTGCTTTCGAAGGCCTGTCGCCTTGTCTTCCCGCTTGCTCAAGGCAGTGAAAGGTTCAAGTGTATCACATTCTGCTATCGATGATCGATGTCCGCCCTCTAGAAGAATGAGGCTGAGACCGACCTCCCCACCTCATCGATGGTGGTGGCTGTACACACTTCATTTTGAAATGTGGAATATACACCTAGAATATTATCGCGTATTCCCGTACTCAAATTGGCCTGAATAGTCCGCCGAGGCACCCATCAGGCCGAAGACGCCCTATTCTGGATTCGTTGGAGCAGTCAGCCGGCCAGACTCTGAACCGTCTGTACGCCTGCGCTGCTTGTCTCACCACCACGCTAGTCAGTCCACTAGGCCATTGACTCTTCGCTCTTGAAACACTACACATTACACTCGAGTCATCGCTCTAGTCCCAATTGCCTCGCTCGCCTCGCCCAACTTCAGCCTCGCCCAACTTCAGCTCCTCACCATCAATTTCTCCTCTTCAAACCGTGTCCTCGCCATCATCTCACTCGAAAAATAACCCGTTTTCGTTCAGGATATGCGCTTCATCGACTTTTTCCGTTCGAGGCGGACCATTGCTCGATCTGCCAAGCGACCTGCCGAGCGATCTCCCGAGCGACCTATGCCCCTGCTCCCGCCTCATGTCAAAACCATTAATACCTACCTTCCTATGGAACTTATGCGAGAGATCTTTCTATATTGCGTTGAATCGAATCAAATAGAATCTGGTCAACTGGCTTCTGTTTGTCACTACTGGAGGTCTGTTATCAATACAATGTCTCATCTATGGTCCACCTTGAGGGTTGGGACCTGGACTGAGACAGAACAGGTCGTTACTTGGTTGCAGAGGGCATATCCGAAGAAGGTTGTCATTGACCCCCAAAGAGATAGCCAAAGCCCATCTGAGGCTCCAATGTTTGCTGCACTCCAGGGTTCTCTTACAAGCACCGGTCATTGGAACGAGCTTACTATTTCCTCATTTCCTCCCGAGAACGTGGCTAATCAGCTTGGCTTTCAAGTCGCAAGCCCAATGAACATGCTGAAGGTGCTACACATAGAAGCTGGATGTATACATTCTCCCTCATTTACTCATCTGCTCAATCTTGTTCCACCCGAAGCTCCTCTCTGTGAGATGAGACTCCACTCCCCATTCGTCGCCCCCCACTTTCTCCAACCCCATTGGTTTCCAGTTTTGAAGAATCTCACAGTGCTTATTGTCAATGGCAGAGATTTTCACGAGCCATTTGAGCTTCTTCCTACGTTTTACCAGCTTCAGACATTCGAGGCTGATTGTCTTCGTCTCCCATTTTATGAGCCCAATACCAATTTGCCTCTTCTCTGTACTCTTCGGAAGCTGCAGCTTAAAGCCTGCTCAGTCCAATGGATGGCTGGGAGACAATTCCCATGCCTCGAGGAGTGTGCAATCCTCCTTCCTCGTCATTGGGAGCAAATTCAGCAGCATGAAGTGCAATTGCCATCCTGCACGAAATTGGCCTATCATGGTCATCCAATGACCACAGCTCAATATTTCAATGTTCCTGTAATGAGAGCAATGGACCTCAGATCTCATGATTGCAATGAGAAGAGGGTCTATCAACACCTACGCCATCTATGCAGAGTAAATGGAAGGATTTCCATCCTCACTTCTCTCCATGTCACATTTCAATGCAGTGAACAAGTCTTAATGAAAGTAGTGAAGTATTTGATCCCTCTACAAGAGTTAGTTTTATCCATTGCCTATCCCTCACCGTCCTTCCAAACCTTTCTTGAGTCACTGGCTGCGAAACCATCTACAAATGAATGGCCTGGATGGCACTCATGGATGGATTATCATGAAGGGTGGGAGGAATGGTGCTCCTCTCACACCTGGCACGTCAATGTCCTCCCGCACCTGGAACACCTGGAAATACAGTGCCCTAAAGGCTTTTCTCAGTCTGTGCGCCTTGACAATTTCCCATTACTTAGGGCTATTGGATGGACTAGGGCATATTTGACTCCCCCTTTAGAGCAATTGAAAGTACGGGAGGGGAGAGGGAGCATGGGTGACATTGTGGTTGATTACACTTCCACTGGCTATCTAGATAAGCATCTTGGAATATCCAGTAAAGAATTTGATGCAACGATTGTCAAGGCAATAGTCACACGACGTCTGGCCATTGAGTTTCCTCATACTCTATTATCCCGACTCCCGTCCACTGTCCTCTTTAGGCAGCTCCAGCACCTTGAGCTCATGTGCAATTCCGATCATAGAATCTCTATTCTACCATACCTGGAACAAATTGAGAGGCTGGAAATTTCATATGGATTCAGGAGCATTGCTGAATCTTCCTTGAACCCCAACTTGCCATTGACTCGTACTCTCCAGTCGCTTGCACTTAATAGTTCAACATTTTCTTGGATGCTCGGGAGGACCTTCAAGGCCTTGAGAGAGTTCAGGGTTTGTGATCCGCCAGACAAACTTGAGAACAATTCTAGACATGAGGGGCTGCAGGTGGACCTGCCTGCCTGCACAACATTGGGGTTGACTCATTGTTCAATAGACTATCTCCGCTTCTTCTCCTGTCCAAATGTCCAAATCCTTCGCTGGTCCCAAAACGTAAACATGTGGACCACCTTTGATTTACCGATGTTCAATTCATTACATGATTTCTTATTCAATCTTTCCTGTTTGCAAGACCTTGATATTGTTGTTCCCCAGGGGTTGGGGAGAGATTCCTTGATTGATTTTGTGTTTTGTGGGGCATTGGAGCACGGAGTATGGCCGGAGATTAGAAGTGTGGAAGTGGGGGTCTGGTTTAATCATCGCTCAGAATCAGAAGCATCTGGCTTCATCGACCAGATAGCTGGACACCAGCAGCATTATGAGAAATGGTGGAAATCGGTCACAGTCACCAAAGAAGAGAGGAGCGTGATAGTCAGAGCATCCATGTAAATGGTCTTGTACAAATGGTAGATCAGGAGCACACTTTGCCGCTCAGCTATAATACTATATTTTGCTTTGAATCGGATTGTGCAGTACTTTCATTTGACTTTTAAGAGGACTTTTCAGCCCATTCTATGATAAGTAATAAGTTGCAGCCAATTCGTGAACAGATCGACCCTTCAAATCATCCACTTTAAGCACGACCTCAGCCATAGGACATAACATAACTCGGAGCGTTATATCTATCAAGGACAATAAAAGGGGGGCCAACTAGGCGACTTAGTAAATGAAGGTGAACACTGGGCGGGTGGCAAATTACGGCACTCAGGACTGATCGTCAAGGGGGAAAAGGGGTCCATGAGCGACAAGAAGAGGGAAATAAATGACACGTTAGCATTAGGACATGCAAAGCGTATAAGACGAGGCCAGCCGCATAGTACAGGTAAGCAGACTGAAGGTTCCAAGAAGACATTCTCAACAATGAGCAAAATCAGGAAACATGAGGGGATGTATAGCTCGTTCGTAGGCAATAAAGTGTATATACAGGCGGACGGGCGGACGAGAGACTGACGGTACGCAGGACGTGAATCGGGTCGGTAGTGGATTCGCGGTGGGTGGTACGGACATCCCCCGCATTTACACCGCGTAGCATAGTGTCTGCCTTCACTTCATCCCCATCCTTCTGGCAACCGATAAATATCCAGCGAGCGTTGGGCGTCTATTTCGAGGTGACTGTAGAGTTGTAGTGGCTCACGACGGCGTACGCGAACAGGGCTATAACAATGGTCAAGCGACACCTGATGGGGTCATAGTCGTAGAGCGTTCGCAATGGTGCTGGTGAGCGTGACTTGGGTTGGGTTGCTGTTGCATCGCGAGTCGCTGGGATTGTGTATATGCTCCACGTGCTCGGCGAGTAGCTTGGTCCTCTCGTCTGTCGTGGACAAATAATAATGGACCGAGGGCGGTGTTTGGAAGAAGAGGAGATGTGATGGCCAGAGGCTGACACAACGGTACCGGCGACGAATACGTATCGACGTCGCCGCGGCGGTGGCGATGATGAAGGTGGATTCAGAGCGCCATCGGGAAAAGAGCAATGAGAAAGCGTGATGTTATGTGAGCCAAGTGGACAAATGGGAAACGAAAGAAGGAGATACGCACATGTCGGTGCATGATCAGCTTCGCCATAGATAGCATGAGTGCTGTTGATGGTGCTCGTGTAGGCGATGGACTCGTAGGCGAGGGTGGTACGGCTATGAGGTCGAGGGGCACATAGATGAGATGCGGAATAGGGACCAAGCGCGATAGATGCGCACCAAATAACCTTTTCGGAAACACCGTGCGTTGGTGGTTACTGGGCTGGGCAGTAACGGTGACCAACGCTAGGAAACCCGTGACGTTCCTCTGGACGGGTAAATATCCATAGTAGCTCGATTGCGAACGCATGGACCAACCGCGCTCCTTCTCACTCAGACCGAACCGCCGTTGGTAGCTGGTTAGCTACGACTGCTGCTCACTGAATACCTTCCTATCGTTCGCATTGCCTTCGACGGGTAGAACGAGGAGCGAAGCGAAGATGAGGGCGAGACCACAGGCGCAGAGGAAGGGTAAGAGGTCCCAGAATATCGCCGAGAATGTCGGGGCGGGGAGAGGTTCTCGTGGGCGAGAGTAAGAGTAAGCAAGTGGAACCATTGCCAATTACTGTAGGCTGGTGAGTGGGGGAAAGGTCTTGTTGTCGACTGCGCAGTGGCATAACAGACTGGTTGTCTAGCTAAATGGTGTTGGCAACGAGCGGTGAGTGCGTAGTGGACGAGATTTGTGGTGACGAGAGACGGAGTGTGCAATTGGTCGAAACTACGGAAGACGGCCGCGGTTGGAGGTAGGAAATTCACCGTGAGCGGGGACCTAGGGGTATTGAATACACCACGTTGGGTAATCCTAGTCAGCGCTCGTGTGTTGTTCAAACTTCGAAGGGAGTAAGTAATGGCGAAAGCCTGTGCTCACAACATAGGATATCAGACATGAGTATACCACGAGGGAATTGCCATGGTCTTGTATAAGACGACAGAAGTTAGGTATCGTAGAGGCGAAGTAGAGGCGAAGATAGTCGATAGCGGGTCGCCCGCGAGTCGTTCCCTTCCTTCATGCGAGAGTACGTGGTTCACAGAAGGACCTCGTGCAAAAGTAGGCAGGACAAAGTTGATAATGGGGTCGGGTGGTTGATCCTAATGAGCCGTTGACGAGGAGGGCCGATTTGGGCCGGGAAAAGTAAGTGTTCGTTGGGAGGAAATGGGCGTCATGCCGAGTTATGAGCGGCTCTCTACAGGCTGACCACGTGAGGCGCATGGCGATCGTTCGTCGAAAGGAAAGGGACGAAATTCGAGAACAAAGGATCCAACCCTGGCCTGCGCCTCGACATCTAGGAAATGAGAAGAAAAGCAGAGCGTCGCTCCATGTGTCGTTCGTTGTATTCGTTACAGTGGCTTTGGTCAGTCCTGCATATTGCGGGTGTCCTCGAGATGTGGACCTGTTTGGACCGCGATAGAACCAATATCATAACAATTTGGCATGAATAAGATTATGACCCCTGAGCATGCAGACCAGAAACAATGGCAGCGTCTATATAACCTCTGAGAGAATTTCTCTCCATATACTAGTTGGTGCACAAGCAAGGTCGGTGCCTCGCGCTAGCACAGCTCGAAGTGAGAACGACCTTACGTGATGTAAAGAGGCTCTAAACGAGCGCATTCATTGTAGGTTTCCACAGTTTACAGAGGTTGGAGAAAGCCATGAAGCGACCAGCACTCAGCTGCCCCCAACCCGCCGGAGAGCCTTATGCGTACTCATAATACGCAATGTTACTTTCCTACCAACCAGCTTTATTGGTACACATGAATTCGCAGTTAATTATACACGGAAACAAAAGGTTGAGTGTTTACATGAATATCTATCTACGTCACGACCATCAGGGACACGGAATAGGGACCAAGCAACAAACGTAGCAACAGCACTCACTCAGCAAGGCTAAATTTGCAGGACGTGATGAAAATCGTTGGTTTCACTTGAAAGGAAGAGATAGATGCGCAAGGCGCGTGGATGGATTAGTTCCAGTAATAGTTCTCGGGCCAAAGGACTTCACGCGATATCGCGTATCGCGTTCGAGAGGTGTGGGCCGATTTCTATTTCAAAGTTTGGATGGGTGTCGGAGTGATCACGGTTTGCACCCAACGCGGGCCCATGGAATCATGCGTGGAAACTAGAGCGCAGAAGGACATGATGCGTGGGGTGTATCGAGTGGTGTATCTAGTGCAGAGATTGATCGATTGCCATGTATGTTCGACTGGGTCCCAAAGTGGTGGCCTAGTACGTGGTGGGGGAGAGCATTTTTGAGCCGATAGAATAGATGGCCCACTGTTTACAATACCGTGAAGTGTGGCCATATATGGACCGAAAGTGGGACGAGAGTCGTACTTGCTCTTAGGCAATTGGCGAAGAGCGGCAGAGTGTGAACATAGGGAACAGTATGCATCGTCGAAAGAACATGTGAGGTCAGAGTGAAGATAAATGGGACGCAACCTTGTGATGAACGGAGAGGACAGATAGCTACTTACGGTGTTCCGAGGGAATGAGTAATAGCGACAGCATATGACTCTGTGTCACCGATCTCTCACGAACATGGGTCATGATATCAGACTCGATTATATCGTCGCGAGTGAATTGCTAGCGAAGATAGTGGACGGCGCGAGTGGTTCCCTTGAAGTGCGAGAGAAGGGAGAGATCGGGGTTTTCAAGTAGCATCGAGGAACCTCGTGCAGAAATAGCAAGGGTTGAGGAGTGGTTTTGATACGTGGAGGGGAGGTGAGCCCCAGTCCGGGCTGCTCTCAATGGTATTGGAGACTAGATTACCTGCGTGGGTTTCCAACAATACACGATGTACTAGAGATGAGGAGGGACTACTTTAGCATGAACACCGTAATAGTCCAGGACCAGCGACCCTCCACAACACGAACCTATCTCTCCAAATTGCGAGGGTGGGCATAACCGTTGGGCAATGGAAAAGCTAGAGCCTTAGCCGAACCACCACGGCTTGCGACGTATGTAAGGTTGATTTGAGTCCCAAGGAGATGGAGCCCTTAGTCGAATGTCTGCGAGATGAGTCGTCGTCGTTGTTGGCGTGGATGTGGTGGTGAAGTGCGGCTCAAGTACAGTGTAGCGAAGGGGATCACAAAGAAGCTGTCCCCGACGGGCTACAAGAAATGCGACGGGTTGCGGGAAATGAAGGTGAATGCTCGTAACCACTCATAACGGCAGGGGATATCCCGCTGCCTCTGAAAGCGGTCGCCATGTCTTCTACATGACCCTCAAGGCAGTTGAAAGATGCCAATTCATTTCGAGTGTGTCACCATCAAAAAATGAAGCTGGGAAGACTGCACCTCATCGATGGTGGTAGCTGTACACACTTCATTTGGTAGAATCCACACCTAGAATACTATCGTGTATTCACGTACTTAGATTGGCCTAAATAGTCCGCCGAGACCCATCAGGGTGGAGATCGAGACGCACACATTTGACCTGCGTGAATGACTCGTAGCGCTCGTCCGTGCAGTTAGCTGCGCTGGCCAGACTCGTACTCGTCAACAACACCTGCGCTGCTTGTCTCATCACCACGCCGGTCAGTTCCCAAGCAATTGACTACTTCACTCTTGAAACACTGCACGCCGCACTCGAGTCATCACTCAAGTCCCAATTGCCTCGCCTAACTTCAGCGCCTCACCATCAGTTTCTCCTCTTCAAACCGTGTCCTCGCTACTATCTCACTCGAAAAATAACCCATCTGCGCTCAGGATATGTCCGCCATTGACCGTAACCGTCCACACTGGGCCATCGCTTCAGGTTACCTCGCTTCAAACCCGGACACCGCTTCAGACCCGGAAATCGCTCCAGACTCGGGCATCGCCCCGGACTGGATGCCTCTGGTCCGGCCTTCCGGAGAAACCATTAATACCTACCTTCCTATGGAACTTATGCGAGAGATCTTTCTATATGGCATTGAATCGAATCAAATGAAATCTGTTCAATTGGCTTCTGTTTGCCGCTACTGGAGGTCTGTTATCACCATATTGCCCAGTTTATGGTCCACCTTGAGGGTTGGGACCTGGACTGAGACGGAACAGGTCGCTGCTTGGTTGCAGAGGGGATATCCGAAGAAGATTATCATTGACCCCCGTAGAGATAGCCAAACCCCATCCGAGGCGCCAATTTTTGCTGCACTCCAGAATTCTCTTACAAGCACCGGTCAGTGGAATGAGCTTACTATTTCCTCATTTCCTCCTGAGAACTTGGCTAATCAGCTTGGCATTCAAGTCGCAAGCCCATTGAAGGTGTTGAAAGTGCTACACATAGCAGCTGGGTGCATGGATTCTCCCTCATTTGCTCATCTGCTCAATCTTGTTCCAACCGAAGCTCCTCTCAGTGAGATGAGACTCCATCCCCTATTCGTCAGCACCCACTTTCTCCAACCCCATTGGTTTCCTGTTTTGCGGAATCTTACGGTGCTTATTGTCAATGGCAGAGATTTTCACGAGCCATTTGAGCTTCTTCCTACGTTTACCCAGCTTCAGATATTTGAGGCTGATCATCTCCGTCTCCCGTTTTACGAGCCCAATACCAATCTGCCTCTTCTCTGTACTCTTCGGAAGCTGCAGCTTAGAGCCTGTTCGGTCCAATGGATGGCTGGGAGACAATTCCCATGCATTGAGGAGTGTGCAATCCTCCTTCCTCGTCATTGGGAGCAGGTTCAGCAGCATGAGGTGCAATTGCCATCATGCACGAAACTGGCCTATCATGGTTATCCAATGACGATAGCTCAATATTTCCATGTTCCCGAAATGAGGACAATGAACCTCATATCTCATGATTGCAATGAGCAGAGGGTCTATCAACACCTACGCCATCTATGCAGAGTAAATGGAAGGATTTCCAACCTTACTACACTCCACGTCACATTTCAGTGCAGTGAACAAGTGTTAATGAAGGTACTGAAGTATTTGATCCCTCTACAAGAGTTGACTTTATCCATTACCCATCCCTCACCGTCCTTCCAAAACTTTCTTGAGTCACTGGCCGCGAAATCACCTACAGATGAATGGCCCGAATGGTCCTCACCGATTGATTATGATGAAGGGTGGGAGCAATGGTGCTCCTCTCAAACCTGGCATGCCGATGTCCTCCCGCACCTGAAATACCTGGAAATACAATGCCCCAAAGGCTTTTCTCAGTCTGCGCGCCTTGGCAATTTCCCATTACTTAGAACTATTGGATGGACTAGGGCTTATTTGACCCCCCATTGGAGCATTTGAAAGTATGGGAGGGAAGAGGGAGCGTGGATGACATTGCGGTTGATTACACTTCCACCGGCTATCTAGATAGGCGCCTTGGAATATCAAATAAAGAATGTGACGCAACGATTGTCAAAGCAATAGTCACGCGACGTCTGGCCATTGTGTTTCCTGATACTCCATTATTCCCACTCCATTCCACTGTCCTCTTCAGGCAGCTCCGGCATCTTGAGCTCACCTGCGAATATAATCACAGAATCCTTATTTTTCCATACCTGGAACAAATTGAGAGACTGGAAATTTCGAACGGATCCATTTCTGAATATTCCTTGAACCTTGACTTACCATTGACCCATACTCTCCAGTGGCTCGAACTGAATCTTTCAACTTCTTCTTGGATGCTCGGGAGGACTTTCAAGAGCCTGAGAGAGTTCAGAGTTTTTGGACCACCAGGCGGACCCGAGAACCATTCTGAGCATGATGGCCTGCAGGTAGAATTGCCTGCATGCACAGCATTGCGGTTGTGGAACTGTTCAATGGACTATCTCCGCTTCCTCTCCTGTTCAAATGTCCAAATCCTTCGCTGGTACCAAGACTCATTCCCGACCTTTGATTCGGCGGCGTTCATTTCATTACATGATTTCTTATTCAACCTTTCTTGTTTGAAAAACCTTTATATTTTTGTTCCCCAAGGTTTGGGGATAGATTCCTTGATTGATTTTGTCATTTGTGGGGCATCGGAGCACGGAGTATGGCGAGAAATCAGGAGTGTGAAGGTGCAGGTCGTGTGCAGAACGATCTCAGAAGCATCTCACCTCCTCGACCAGACAGTTGGACACCAGAAGCGTTATGAGAAATGGTGGAAATCGTTCACAGTCACCAGGGAAGAGTGGGAGGTGATAGTCAATGCATCCATGTGAATAATCTTGTCCAAATGGAGGAGCACTCTTTGCCGCTCAGCTCTGTGTTTGAAATCGATGCGCTGCCCCGAGCATCGGCCGGCATCAGGTATCTGGCGTTGGCAGATAGGTACGTACGTACGCGGTCACCAGTGTCGGCATCATGTGTTTGTTGCGCCGGGAAATATCAGTCAGTAATTGTGCTCTGTATTGTCTCTGCCCCTGCCCACTTTGCGGGGGGAAATAGTATAAAGTTTCATTCGCCGATGGACTTACAAGGCTCAGCTTTCTATTTACTACCTGAGATTCCTTTTTGCTTAGCTTTAGCATTCAGCTGTGATACTAAATTTTGCTTTCATTTTGGATGGTTCGGTGCTTTTATTTGACTTTTAAGAGGATTTTCGGCACACCTTATGATAGGTCATAAATTCCCAGCTATTTGCAGCTAATTCATGAACAGATCGACCTTTCAAGCCATTTACTAGCTTCAAGCATGACCTCAGCCATAGGACATAGCACAACTTGGAGCGTTATATCTATCAAGGATAACAAAAGGGAAGCCAACTAGATCAGATGCCATAGAAAATGAAGGTGAACGCTGGACGGGTGACAAATTACGGCACTCGTACTCAAGACCGATCATCAGGGGGAAAAGGGGTCCATGAGCCACAAGAAGAGGAGCAAAAACACGACACATTAGCATCAGGACATGCACAGCGTATAAGACGGGCCCATCCGCGTAGTCACAGGTAAGCATACTGAGGACATTCTGAGCATCCGTCACCGACGAGCAAAGCTAGGAAACACGAGAGGGTGTATAGCTTGTTCGTAGGCAATAAAGTATATATACAGGCGGACGGGCGGGTGAGGGACTGACGGTAAGCAGGACGTGAATCAGGTTGGTAATGGATTCGCGGTGGGTGGTACGGACATCCCCCGCCTTTACGCCGTGTAGCATAGTCGCTTCCTTCATTTCATCACCATACTTCTGGCAGCCGATAAATATCGGGCGAGCGTAGAGTGTCTATTCGAGGTACTGCAGGGTCATAGTGGCTCACAATGACGTACGCGAACAAGGCTATGACAACGGCCGAGCGACATCTGGTGGGGTCATAGTCGTAGCAGCGTTCGCAATAGTGCTGGTGAGTGTGACTGGGGTTGGGGATGCTGTTTCGTTACGAATTGCTGGGATTGTGCATGTGCTTGACATGCTCGGTGAGTAGCTTGGTCCTGTCGTCTGTCGTCTGTCGTGGACGAATGACAATGGATCGAGGGTGGTGTTCGGAAGAGAAGGAAAATGATGGTCAGAGGTTGACACAGCGTTACCGGCGACGAATACGTGTCGACGTAGGTACCACGGAGGCGATGATGAAGGTGGATTCAGAGCGTCGTCGAGGAAAAGAGCAATGAGAATCGTGACTTTATGTGAGCCAAGTGGACAAACGGAAAACGAAAGAAGGCGATACGCGCATGGCAGTGCATGATCGGCTTCGCGATAGATAGCGTGGTGCCGCCGATGAAGCTTGTGTGGGTGATGGACTCGTAGGTGAGGGTGGTACGGCTTTGAGGTCGAGTATCAACGAGATGGACGGTTGAAGAGCACATAGATAAGGTGATTAACAGGCGATGAAAGCGCACCAAAAATAACCGTTTTGGAAACACCGGGCACTGGTGTGACTGGGTAGGGCAGTAACGGTAATCGTAGCTGGGAGCCCGTGACGTTCCTCTGGACGGATAAATATCCATAATAGCTCGATTGCGAACGCATGGACCATTCGCGCGCCTTCTTACTTAGGCCGACTTTCCGCCGTTGGTAGCTAGTGAGTCGTGACTGCTGCTCGCCGATCACCGCGCTATCGTTCGAATTGTCTTCGACGAGTAGGACGATGCGCGAAGTGAAGTGAGGGCGAGACCGCAGGCGCGGAGGAAGGGTAAAAGGCCGCCTAGGTTCGTCGAGATCATCGTGGACGAGAGTGAGAGGTGAGCAAGTAGGGCCGTTGTCGAGGGTATTACCGTCGGGTGATGAGTGGGAGAATGGTCCTGTTGTTGAATGCGCAGTGGCATAGCGGGCTGGTTGTCTTGTTAGACTAGCGCAGCGAGTGAGCGGGCGATAGAACCGTGAGGATCTTTCGCCCCCTCGCTCGTCGCGCCTATATACATGATCGAGACAATAGGACGCGTGGCCAGTGGCCCACAGATAAGAGCAATCTACACAGAAGACGTATGGACAATAAGACAGAACTAATAGGGTAATAGTGGCACAGAGATTGTGCCCGTGTGGCTTGGGCGTGTAGGCCACAAACGGGGTGTATCGCCAGACAAAGGTGAGGCTGGAGCGGGGACGAGTCTGAGGCTGGACCGATACGTCATAGCAATCCAACATGTCTAGCTGAATGGAGCGTTGGCAACGAGCGGTGAGTACGCAGTGGACGAGAGTTGTGGTGACGAGAGACGAGTGCATCGAGGCAACCTAGAGAGTTGATCTGCTCACATCGTCTATGCAAGCGAGCACCGCTGGTCCGAGTAGTCGGTATGTCCCTTGCTTCTCTCCAGCTGGGAAACTTCATTCGAATAACCGGTGTGCAACGCGCCGTGTAGATGTGGCAGGAAATCACACAATAGAGCACCTTCACTGGCAGTGGGAGTCTGCTCTAGAAATATAGCCTCATTAGTACTTAGTCCCTCCAGGAACGAAGAAAGAAAATCGCACAATGTGGATCGTAAGTGTCGAATTCTCTGCTCATTCGGCCAACGGAAAACAATTAGCGCCACTGGAAAATAGAGAGATTACGGGTGCTTGTCCGTTGAGTCGAACGCGTTCTGGTTGCGCTCCCCATATCCGATCGCTCTCGTGTTAAAGCGCCACTCGAACGGCCAGCGGACATCTGTGGCCACCGACTGTGTATCCAGCACCCACCACATAGCCCCCACCTGAGCCTTGGTGATTCGCACCCATATTCCTCTCCACGAAGGCGCGAACGTGGTGGACATCATAGTCATGACGAGAGTGGATAACACTACATTTTCGAGAATTGTTGAGACTCCGAGCCAGCGAGGAAGATAGGGGATGTTGGACCAGTAATTGACCATTATTCGAATAGTCGTTTGTACATTTTCCAGTTTGTACGTGCGACATGTCGTGCAGCTGCGCGACGGAAGTGCTGAGATGAAGAAGGATCGCACGACGCACACAATGAGAATTGCCGTCTCTGGCCCATCCAACCACCTCCCAATGGACTATTGGTGGAAGAAGCCGCTTGAGATGCCTCATCGGTCTCGACACGTCCGCCTATTCGATGTCGTGCTTCGGATCCATTCCATGCTGAACAGAAGAGCGAGAGCAGGATTAGCGGAACGCAAACTCGATCTTCATTTGCGAGCCAGTTTGTACCACCCGACGCTTGGGTAGGTGTCGAGTGGTCACTGGTTTGCACCCAACGCGGGGCCCATGGAATCATGCGTGGAAACTAGAGCACAGAAGGGGCGTACGCCATAATGCGTGGGGTGTGTCTAGTGCAGAGGTTGATCGATTGTCGTGTGTGTTCGAGTGAGTCCTGAAATGGTGGGTCTGGTACGTGGTGGGGTAAAGCATTTTGAGCCGATAGAACAGTAGTTCGCTGTTCACGATAGCGCGAAGTGTGGCTATATATGGATCGAATGTGGGACGAGGTTCTTAGAAAGGTGGCGGCAATTGGCGGAGAGCGACAGAGTGTAAACATAAGGAATAGGGAGAGAACATATACTTACTTACGATGCTCCGTGGGAATATGTAATAGCGACGGCTTGTGCTCACGACATGATGCGTGTTCGGGTGTGTCATGATATCAGACTTGAGTATATCACGAGTGAATTTCCATTGTATAGGACGACAGCAGTTAGGTATCGTAGAGGCGAAGCTAGTTCGGTCGTTGTTTTCGTTCATGCGAGAGAACGTGGTTCCCAGAAGGACCTCGTGCAGACGTAGGCAGGACAAAGTTGATAATGGGGACGGGTGGTTGATCCTAATGAGCCGTTGACGAGGAGGACGATTGGGCCGGGAAAAGTAAGTGTTCGTTGGGAGGAACTGAGGGTCGTGCCGAGTTATGAAACGACTCGCAGGCGTTGAACAGATTTTCTCTCTACACGCTGACCACATGAGGCGCTTGGCGATTGTCCGTCGAAAGGAAGGGGACAAAATTCGAGGACAAAGGATCGAGCGACTCGACATGCATCAAGGAAATGAGGAGAAAAGCGGGGTGTGACCCCATGCGTCGTTCTTTGTATTCGTTATACTGACCGCTTTGGTCAGTCCTGCATATTGTGGGTGTCGTCGAGGTGGCAGAGAGGATATCCCGACGGGCCTTCGACAGGAAACGAAGGTGAATGCAGACAACAACCCATTTGACGAAGCACGGCCCTTCTGCGCATTAGACAGTGAGGCAATACGAAATGGTCAACCCAATGCCCGACCTCCACATTTGTCACCTCAATAAAAGCCGGACTAACCACGCCCGTACCCACCCATGGCGACAGGATATCCCGCTGCCTTCGAAGGCCTGTTGCCTTGTCTTCCCGCTTGCTCAAGGCAGGTGCCAATTCATTTCAAGTGTATCACCTTATATCGATGATCGATGACCGCCCTCTAGAAGAATGAGGCTGGGAGACCGACCTCCGTACGTCATCGATGGTGGTAGCTGTACACACTTCATTTTGATATGTAGACTACTATCGCGTATTCCCGTACTCAGATTGGCCTGAATAGCCCGTCGAGGCACCCATCAGGCCGTCCGTGTTGATTCTGGATTCATTGGAGCAGTCAGCTGGCCAGCTCTGAACCGTCTGTAACCCGCGAGGCAACCGGGTGAAGGCAGCAAATTACGCCTGCGCTGTTGTCTCACCGCCACGCTGGTCAGTCCCCTAGGCCATTTGACTACTTCGCTCTTGAAACACTGCACACTGCACTCGAGTCATCGCTCTAGTCCCAATTGCCCCGCCCAACTTCAGCGCCCCACCATCAATTTCTCCTCTTCAAACCGTGTCCTCGCAACTATCTCACTCGAAAAATAACCCATCTATGCACAGGATATGTCCGCCACTGACCGTAACAATACGTACTGGGTCTTCGATCCAGACTTGGGCCACCTTTCAGCGGAAACCGCTTCAGACTCGGACATCGCTTCAGACTTGGACATCGCTTCAGACTCGGACATCGCTCCAGCCTGGGTGTTTCTGGTTCCGCCTTCAGGCAAAACCATTAATACCTACCTTCCTATGGAACTTATGCGAGAGATCTTTCTATATTGCATTGAATCGAGTCAAATGAAATCTGGTCAACTGGCCTCTGTTTGTCGCTACTGGAGGTCTGTTATCACCACAATGTCTCATTTATGGTCCACCTTGAGGGTTGGGACCTGGACTGAGACAGAACAGGTCGTGACTTGGCTGCAGAGGGCATATCCGAAGAAGGTTATCATTGACCCTCAGAGAGATAGCCAAAGCCCATCTGAAGCTCCAATGTTTGCTGCACTCCAGAGTTCTCTTACAAGCACCGGCCAGTGGAACGAGCTTACTATTTCCTCATTTCCTCCTGAGAACCTGGCTAGTCAGCTCGGCGTTCAAGTCGCAAGCCCAATGAAGGTGTTGAAGGTGCTACACGTAGAAGCTGGATGTATGCATTCCCCCTCATTTGCTCATTTGCTTAATCTTGTTCCAACCGAAGCTCCTCTCTGTGAGATGAGACTCCATTCCCCATTGGCCAGCACCCACTTTCTCCAACCCCATTGGTTTCCTATTTTGCAGAACCTCATGGTGCTTATCGTCAATGGCAGGAATATTCATGAGCCATTTGAGCTTCTTCCTACTTTTACCCAGCTTCAGACATTTGAGGCCGATCGTCTTCGGCTCCCATTTTATGAGCCCAAAACCAATCTGCCTCTTCTCTGTACCCTTCGGAAGCTGCAGCTTAGGGCCTGTTCAGTCCAATGGATGGCTGGGAGACAATTCCCATCCCTTGAGGAGTGTGCAATTTTCCTTCCCCGTCATTGGGAGCAAATTCAGCAGCATGAGGTGCAATTGCCATCCTGCAAGACATTGGCGTATCAGGGTCATCCAATGACCACAACTCAATATTTTCATGTTCCTGAAATAAGAGCGATGGACCTCAGATCTCATGATTGCAATGAGCAGAGGGTCTATCAGCAGCTACGCCATCTATGCAGACTAAATGGAAGGATTTCCAACCTTACTACTCTACACCTCACATTTCAGTGCAGTGAACAAGTCTTAATGAAGGTACTGAAGTATTTGATCCCTCTACAAGAGTTGACTTTATCCATTACCTATCCTTCGCCATCCTTCCAACCCTTTCTTGAGTCACTGGCTGCGAAACCATCCACAGGTGAATGGCCTGGATGGAAATGGACAGATTATCATAAAGAGTGGGAGCAATGGTGCTTTTCTCAAACCTGGCATACCAATGTCCTCCCGCACCTGAAATTCCTGTCCATACAATGCCCCAGAGGCTTTTCTCAGTCTGAGTGCCTTGACAATTTCCCATTACTCAGAGCTATTGGGTGGACTAGGGCATATCTGACTCCCCCTTTGGAGCACTTGAAAGTATGGGAGGGGAGAGGGACCGTGGATGACATTGTGGTTGATTACACTTCCACTAGCTATCTAGATAAGTATTTTGGAATATCAAGTCAAGAACATGATGCAACAATTGTCAGGGCAATAGTCACACAACATCTGGCCATTGAGTTTCCTGATACTCTATTATTCCCACTCCATTCCACTGCCCTCTTTAGGCAGCTCCGGCATCTTGAGATCACCTGCAAATCTGGTCATGAAATCCTTATTTTGCCATACCTGGAACAAATCGAGAGGCTGAAAATTTCGAGTGGAACCATTCCTGAATATTCTTTAAACCTTGACTTGCCATTGACTCATACCCTCCAGTGGCTTGAACTGGAGTTTGTAACATTTTTCTGGATGCTTGGGAGGACCTTCAAGGCCCTGAGAGAGTTCACGGTTTTTCCACCAGACGAACCCGAGAACCATTCTAGGCATGAGGGGCTGCAGGTGGAGCTGCCTGCCTGCACAAAATTAGAGTTGACGTACTGTGCTATCGACCATCACCGCTTCCTCTCCTGTTCAAATGTCCAAATCCTTCGTTGGTCCCCACGGATATTCCTGACCTTTGATTTGGCAGCGTTCAATTCGTTCCATGATTTCTTATCTAATCTCTCCTATTTGCAAGACCTTTATCTTTACGTTCCCCAGGGTTTGGGGATATATTCCTTGATTGATTTTGTCTTTTGTGGGGCATCGGAGCATGGAGCATGGCGAGATGTCAGGAGTGTGGAAGTGAAGATCTGGTTTACTTCTTCCTCAGAATCAGAAGCATCTCGTCTCGTCGACCAGACTGTTGGACACCAGCCGCGTTTTGAGAAATGGTGGAAATTGTTCACAGTCACCCAGAAATACTCCACAAGAGTCATAATCAGTGCATCCATGTAAATGGTCTTGTACAAATGATAGATCAGGAGCACTCTTTGCCGTTCAGCTGTAATCCTACTTTTTGCTTTCAATCCGATTGTTCGGTCCTTTCATTTGACTTTAAGAGGACTTTCAGCGCACCATATGATAGGTAGAAAGATTCCAACTATCCGCAGCCAATTCATGAACAGATCGACCCTTCAAACAAGCACGACCTCAGCCAGGGACATAACACAACTTGGAGCGTTATATCTATCGAGGATAAGAAAAGAGAAGCCAACGAGGCGACATAGAAAATGAAGGTGAACGCTGGACTGGTGGTAAATTACAGCACTCAGGACTGATCATCAAGGGGAAAGGGGTCCATGGGCGACAAGGAAAGGAGCCCAAAATGACATTAGGACATGCAACGGGTATAAGACGAGCCCAGTCGCATAGTCACAGGTAAACAGACTGAGTGTTCCAAGAGGTCATTCTGAGCGTCCGTCAACGATGAGCAAAGCTAGGGAACACGAGGGGATGTCTAGCTCGTTCGCAGGCAATAGAGTATATATACAGGCGGACGGGCGAACGAGGGACTGTCGGTAAGGACGTGAATCGGCTGGGTAATGGATTCGTGGTGGGTGGTACGGACATCCCCCGCATTTACACCGTGTAGCATAGTGTATACCTTCACTTCATCCCCATACTTCTGGCAAAACCAGCGAGAGTAGGCTGTCCATCCGAGGTGACTGTAGAGTTGTCGTGGCTCACGATGACGTATGCGAATACGGCTATGACAACGGTTGAGCGACACCTGATGGGGTCATAGTCGTGGCAGCGTTCGCAATGGTGCAGGTGAGTGTAACTTGGGTTGGGGTTGCTGTTACGCTGTGAGTCGCTAGGGCTGTGTACCTCAGCGAGGTCTGTCGTGGGCAAATAATAACGGATCACGGGTGGTGTTTGGAGGAAGAGGAAAAATGATGACCGGAGGTTGACAGAGCGATACCGGCGACGAGTACGTGCCGACGTGGGTACGGCGGAGGCGATGGTGAAGGTGGATTCAGAGCGTCATCAGGAAAAGAGCAATGAGAAAGCGTGATGTTATGTGAGCCAAGTTAACAAATGGGAAACGAAAGAAGGCGACACGCACACGTCGGTGCATGGTCAGCTTTGCCATAGATAGGACGAGTGCTGTTCATGGTGCTTGTGTGGGCAATGGACTCATAAGCGAGGGTGGTACGGCTATGAGGTCGAGTGTCAGCGAGATGGGCGGTCGAGGAGCACATATATAAGATGGTTGATAGGACCAACGCACCAAATAGCCATTCTGGAAACACCGGGCGCTGGGGTGACTGGCCAGGGCAGTAACGGTGATCGTAGCTGGGGAACCCGTGATGTTCCTCTGGACGGATGAATATCCATAGTAGCTCGATTGCGAACGCGTGGACCATTCGCGCTCCTTCTCACTTTGGCCGACTTTCGGCCGTTGGTAGCTGGTGAGTTGCGACTGCTGCTCACTGAGGACCGTGCTATCGTTCGAATTGTCTTCGACGAGTAGGACGAGGCGCGAAGTGAAGATGAGGGCGAGACCGCCGGCGCGGAGGAAGGGTAAAAGGTCGCCGAGATTCGACCAGATCATCGTGGGCGAGAGTAAGAGTGAGCAAGTAGGGCCGTTGTCGAGGATATTACTGTCGGGTGATGAGTGGGAGAATGGCCTTGCTGTCGATTGCGCAGTAGCATGCATAGCGGGCTGGTTGTCTAGCTGCATGGAGTGTTGGCAACGAGCGGTGAGTACGCAGAGGACGAGATTTGTGGTGACGAGAGACGAGTGCATCGAAGCAGAGTGTGACGGCCGCGGTTGGGGGTAGGAGATCCACCGTGAGCGGGGAATGAATACACCACAAAAGGTCATGTCGGAGTATGCCAGCCAGCACCCATGTGTTGTTGAGAGATGACCTTGTATCATCAGGTCGTAACAGGAGAGAGAACTGCGAATACTATTTGATCAGGTGGAGGAAAGTGGGTGCACGCACACAATTTAGAGAGTTGATCTGCTCACAGTGCCTAGGCAAGAGAGCATCGCTTGTCCGAGTGGTCGGCCCATGCTTCTCTCCAGCTGGAAAATGACGACAGAGAAGAGGGAATTTCATTCGAATAACCGGTGTGCAATGCGCCGTGTAGCTGTGGAAGGAAATCACACAATAGAGCCCCTTCGCTGGCAGTGGGAGTCCGCCCTACAAATATACTCTCATTAGGTTAGTCCCTCGGGTAAGGAAAAAAGAGAATCGCACAATGTGGATCGTAGGTGTCAAATTTTCTGCTCGTTCGGCCAATGAAAAACAATCAGCGTCACTGGAAAATAGTGAGACTACGGGTGCTTGTCCGTTGAGTCGAACGCGTTCTGGCTGCGCTCCCCACTGCCGATCGTTCTCGTCTTAAGCGCCACTCAAACGGCCAGCGGACATCTGTGCCCCCTGACTGTTTCCTCCCCACCTGTGCCTTGGTGGTTCGCATCCATGTCCCTCGCCACGAAGGCGCAAACGCGGTGGACATCATAGCGGTAGCGGTAGTAGATAACACTACATTTTCGGTAATTGTTGGGACTCCAAGCCAGCGGGGAAGATAGGGGATGCTGAACCAGTAATTGACCATTGACCCCTCCACGGGAGAAGAAAACATTGTTCGAATAGCCGTTTGTACATTTTCCAGTTTGTGTGTGCGACGTGTCGGGCGGCTGCGCGACGGAAGTGGTGAGATGAAGAAGGACCTCACGATGTACACAATGAGAATCGACGTCTCTGGCTCATCCCACCACCTCCCAATGAACTATTGATGGAATAGGCTGCTCGAGATGCCTCATCGATCTCGGTGCGTTCGCCTATTCGATGTCGTGTTTCGGATCCGTCCTATGGTGAACAGAAGAGCGAGAGCGGGATTAGCTGAACGCAAATTTGATCTCCATCTCCGAGCCAGTTTGCACCATCCAAAGCTTGGAAGGGTGTCGAGTGGTCACTGGTGTGCACCCAATGCGGTGCCCATGGACTCATGCGTGGAAACTAGAGTACAGAGGGGGCGTACGACATAATGCGTGGGGTGTGTCTAGTGCAGAGGTTGATCGATTGCCGTGTGTGTTCGAGTAGGTCCTAAGGTGGTGGGTCTGGTACGTGGTGGGGGAAAGCATTTTGAGCCGATAGAACGGATATCCCGCTGTTCACGATAGCGCGAAGTGTGGCCACATATGGATCAAATGTGGGACGAGGGCAGTACTTGTTCTTAGAAAGGCGGCAAAAATTGGCGAAGAGCGGTAGAGTGTAAGCCTAGGGAATAGTCTGCACACGGAGAGGACATGCTTACTGACGATGCTCCGAGGGAAGAAGTAATAGCGACAGCCTGTGTTCACGACATGGCGCGTGTTCGGGTGCTTCATGATATTAGACTTGAGTATATCATGAGTGAATTGCCATGGGCTTGCCCTGCGAGGTACAGAGGACAGTATTTAGGTGCTGTCGAGGCGAAGAGAGTGAGTCGCCCGCGAGTCGTTCCCTTCCTTCATGCGAGAGAATGTGGTTCACAGAAGAACCTCGTGCAGAAGTAGGCAGGACGAAGTTGATAATGGGGACGAGTGGTTAATCCTAATGAGCCGTTGATGATTGGGCGGGAAAGTAAGTATTCGTTGGGAGGGAATGGGCGTCGTGCCGAGTTATGAACGACTCGCAGGCGTTGAACAGATTTTCTCTCTACACGCTGACCACGTGAGGCGCGTGGCGATCGTCCGTCGAAAGGAAAGGGACGAAATTCGAGAACAAAGGATCCAGCGTGGAATGCGCCTCGACATCTTGGAAATGAGAAGAAAATTAAGCAGGGCGCCACTCCATGCGTCGTTCGTTGTATTCGTTACAGTGACCGCTTTGGTCAGTCCTGCATATTGCGGGTGTCGTCGAGATGTGGACCTGTTTGGACCGCGAGAGAACCGATATAATAACCATTTCGCATGATTAAGGCGATGACCCCTGAGCACCCAGACCAGAACCAATGGCAGCGTCTATATAACCTCTGAGAGAATTTCCCTCCATACCCTAGTTGGTGTACAAGGTATGTAGGTGCCTTGCGCTAGCACAGCTCGAAGCGAGAACGACCATGCGTGATGTAAAAGGCTCTGAACGAGCGCATTCGCTGTAGGTTTCCACAGTTTACAGTGCTTGGAGAGGGCCATGGAGCGACCAGCACTCAGCTGTCCCCCAACCACGCCGGAGAGCCTCATGCATACTCATAACGTCAATATGTACTACGCAGTGCTACTTTCCTACCAACCCAGCTTTCTTTGTACCGATTAGTTTGTGGTCGACTATATATGGAAAAAAAGGTAAAGTGTATACATGGTCCTATCTGCGTCACGACCGTCCGGAACAGGGGCCAAACAACAACCATAACGACAACACTCACTCAACAAGCAGGACGTGATAAAAATCGTTGGTTTCACTTGAAGGAAGGGAAGAGATAGATGCGCGAGGCGCGTGGGTGGATTAGTCCCAGTATTCGCGAACTCTTCACGCGATATCACGTATCGCGTTCAAGAGGTGTGGGCCGACCTCCATATCCGAGCCAGTTGTAAGGGTGTCGAGTGACCACCGGTTTGCACCCAACGCGGGGCCCATGGACTCACGCGTAGAAACTAGAGCACAGAAGGGGGCGTATGACATAATGCGCAGGCCTTGCCGAGTGGTGTATCGAGTGATGTATCGAGTGCAGCGGTTGATCGATTGCCATGCGTGTTCGAGTGGGTCCCAAAGTGGTGGGTTTGGTACGTGGTGAGGAAAAGCATTTTGAGCCGATAGAACGGAAACCCGCTGATCACGATACCGCGAAGTGTGGCTATATATGGACCGAGAGTGGGACGAGGGTCGTACTTACTCTTAGGGAGACATCAGCAATTCGCGAAGAGCAGCAGAGTGTGAACATAGGGAACAGTATGCACCGTCGAAAGAATGTGTGAGGTCAGAGTGGAGAGAAACGGGTTGCAACCTTGTAATGAACGGAGAGGACAGATAGCTACTTACGGTGTTCCGAGGGAATGAGTAATAACGACAGCCCATGACTCTGCATCACCAATCTCTCACTCGTGATGAGTGAATTGCCGTGCTCTCGTCCAAGACGGCACTGCAGATTGTTAAGGCAACAATCGCAGAGGCCAGAAAGAGAAGGGTACAGAGGATAGCAGTTAGGTGTTGTAGAGGCCAAGATACTGGATGGCGCGTGTGGTTGCCTTGAAGTGTGAGAGATGCGATAGAACAGGGGTTTCAAGTGGCATCGAAGAACCTCGTGCAGAAATAGCAATGGTTGAGGAGTAGTTTTGATACGGGGAAGGGAGGTCAACTGAACACCAGTCCGGGCTGCTCTCGATGATATTGGAGAGCGGATTGCCTGCGTGAGTTTTTGATCATCCACATTGCACTAGAGATGAGGAGGGACTATTTTAGCGTGAATACCGTAATTGTCCAGAACGAGCGATCCTCTACAACACGAGTGTCTGCGAGATGACCTTGTCGTCGTCGCTGCCGGCGTGGATGTGGTGGGACCCTTGCTGGCCCAGTGGTAGCAACGAAGTGCGGCTCAAGTACAGATGCTTTGTCTCCACCTGCAGCGTAAACTGACGGAGTGCGGGGAATGAAGGTGAATGCAGACAACGGCATATTCGACGAGGCACGGCGAGGTGACGCCCTTCTGTGCAGTAGACAGTAAGGTAATACCAAAGGTCAACCCAAAATAGCTTATCCATAACGGCAGGGGGTATCCGAAGGCCTGTCGCCTTCCCGCTTGCTCAAGGCAGTTGAAAGGTGCCAATTCATTTCAAGTGTATCACCTTCTGTTATCGATGATCGATGGCCGCCCTCTAGAAGAATGAGGCTGGGAGACCAGCCTCATCGATGGAGGTAGCGGTACACACTTCATTTTGAAAGGTAAAATATATACTTAGAATACTATCGCGTATTCCCGTACTCAGATTGACCTGAATAGTCCGCCGAGGCACCCATCATTCAGGCCGAAGACGCACACATTTGACCTGCGCGAATGCCTTGTAGCGCCAATCCGTGTTGATTCTCGATTATTGGAACAGTCAACTGGCCAGACTCTGAACCGTCAGTAATCCGCGAGGCAACCGCGTGAAGGCAGCACCGCGAGGAACTCGTCAATTACGCCTGTGCTGCTTGTCTCACCGCCACGCTGGCCAGTCCCTAAGCCATTGGCTACTTCACTCTAGAATACTGCACACCGCACTCGGGCCGTCGCTCTAGTCCCCATTGCCCCGCCCCACTTCAGCGCCTCAGCGCCAATTTCTCCTCTTCAAATCGTGTCCTCGCCACTATCTCACTCGAAAAATAACCCATCTACGCTCAGGATATGTCCGCCATTGACCGTAACCGTCCACAGTGGGTTATCGCCCCATACTGGAACACCGTTCCAGACTGGATGTTGCTGGTCCCGCCTTCCAGCGAAACCATTAATACACACCTTCCTATGGAACTTATACGAGAGATCTTCCTATATTGCATTGAATCGCATCAAATGAAATCTGTTCAATTGGCTTCTGTTTGTCGCTACTGGAGGTCTGTTATCACTACAATGGCTCATCTATGGTCCACCTTGAGGGTTGGCACCTGGACTGAGACGGAACAGGTCGTTACTTGGTTGCAAAGGGCATATCCGAAAAAGGTTATCATTGACCCCCAGAGAGATACCCAAAGCCCATCTGAGACTCCAATGTTTGCTGCACTCCAAAGTTCTCTTACAAGCACCGGCCAGTGGAGCGAGCTTACTATTTCCTCATTTCCTCCCGAGAACTTGGCTAGCCAGCTTGGTGTTCAAGTCGCAAGCCCAATGAAGGTGTTAAAGGTGCTACACGTAGAAGCTGGATGTATCCATTCTCCCTCATTCGTTCATCTGCTCAATCTTGTACCAACCGAAGCTCCTCTCTGTGAGATGAAACTCCATCCCCCATTTGTCAGCACCCACTTTCTCCAACCCCAGTGGTTTCCCGTTTTGCAGAATCTCACAGTGCTTATTGTCAATGGTAAAGATATTGATGGGTCATTTGAGCTTCTTCCTACATTTACCCAGCTTCAGATATTTGAGGCTGATCATCTTCGTCTCCCATTTTATGAGCCCAATACCAATCTGCCTCTTCTATGTACTCTTCGGAAGCTGCAGCTTAGAGCCTGTTCAGTCCAATGGATGGCCGGGAGACAGTTCCCATGCCTTGAGGAGTGTTCAATCCTCCTTCCTCGTCATTGGGAACAAATTCAGTGGCACGAGGTGCGGTTGCCATCTTGCACGAAATTGGCCTATCATGGTCATCCAATGACCATGGCTCAATATTTCCATGTTCCCGAAATGAGAGAAATGGACCTCAGATCTCATGATTGCAATGAACGGAGGGTCTGTCAACAGCTACGTCATCTATACAGAGTAAATGGAAGGATTTCTAACCTTACTACTCTACGCCTCACGGTTCAGTGCAGTGAACAAGTGTTAATGAAGGTAGTGAAGTATTTGATCCCTCTACAAGAGTTGGCTTTATCCATTACCCATCCCTCATCGTTCTTCCAAAACTTTCTTGAGTCACTGGCCGCGAAACCATCTACAAATGAATGGCCTGGATGGCAATCATGGGCGAATTATCATGAAGGGTGGAAGCAATGGTGCTCCTCTCAAACCTGGCATGCCAATATCCTCCCACACCTGAAATACCTGGAAATACAGTGCCCCAAAGGCTTTGCTCATTCTGAACGCCTTGACAATTTCCCATTACTTAGAACTATTGGATGGACTAGGGCATATTTGACTCCCCGTTTGGAGCATTTGAAAGTATGGGAGGGGAGAGGGAGCATGGGTGACATTGCGGTTGATTACACTGCCACTTCCACTCACTATCGGCATCTGCATCTTGGAATATCAAGTTATGAATGGGACAAAACGATTGTCAAGGCAATAGTCACACGACGTCTGGCCATTAGACTCCCTGGTACTCCATTATTCACACTCCATTCCACTGTCCTCTTCAGGCAACTCCAGCACCTTGAGCTCACCTGCAAATCCGGTCATAGAATCCTTATTTTACCATACCTGGAACAAATCGAGAGGCTGGAAATTTGGAACGGATCCATTTCTGAATATTCCTTGAACCTTGACTTGCCATTGACTCATACTCTCCAGTGGCTTAGACTAGCTGGCTCAACAACTTCTTGGATGCTCGGGAGGACCTTCAAGGCCTTGAGAGAGTTCAGGGTTTTGGGACCACCGGACGAACCCGAGAACCATGAGGGGCTACAGGTGGACCTGCCTGCGTGCACAACATTAGAGTTGGTGGACTGTTCAGTGGACTTTCTCCGCTTTCTCTCCTGTTCAAATGTCCAATCCCTTCACTGGCCCCTGTCCCAAGACCCATTGCATACCTTTGATTTGGCAGATTTCAATTCATTACATGATTTCTTGATCAATCTTTCCTGTCTGCGAAACCTTTATATTTCTGTTTCCCAGGGTTTGGGGACATATTCCTTGGTTTATTTTGTCTTTTGTGGGGCATCGGAGCACGGAGTATGGCGAGAGATCAGGAGTGTGGAAGTGAAAGTCTGGTTCAATTCTTCTTCGGAAGCATCTCACCTCTTCAACCAGAAAGTTGGACACGGACCGCGTTATAAGAAATGGTGGAAATCGTTCACAGTCACCAGAGAATTCGCCAAAACAGTCAAAATCACTGCATCCATGTGAATGGTCTTGTACAAATGGTAGATTTTGCCGTTCGGCTGTAATACTACAATTTGCTTTCATTTGGATTGTTCGGTGCTTTCATTTGACTTTTTAAGAGGATTTTCAGCACACCCTATGATAAGTAATAAGCTTCCAAATAACTGTAGCCAATTCATGAATAGATCGAACCTTCAAATTATCTACTTCAAGCATAACCTCAGCCATGGGACATAGCACAACTTGGAGCGTTCTATCTATCAAGGATAACAAAAGGGAAGCCAACTAGATGTCATGGAAAATGAAGGTGAACGCTGCACGAGTGGAAAATTACAGCTGACAGGATTGATCGTCCAAGGGGGAAGGGGGTCTATGAGCGACAAGAAGAGGAGTCAAAAAAATGACACGTTGACGATAGGACATGCAACGAGTATAAGACGAGCCCATCCGCATAGGCACAGGTAAGCAGGCTGAGCGTTAATGCAAGAGGACATTCTGAGCATCCCTCAACGATGAGCAGAGTTAGGAGACACGAGAGGATGCATAGTTCGTTGGCAGGTAATAAGTATATATAGAGGTGGACGGATGGACGAGGGACTGTCGGCGGGAAGCACGTGAATCGCGGTGGGTGGTACAGACCGCCCCTGCATTTACACCATAGTCTCTTCCTTCACTTTATCCCCATACTTCTGGCAACCGACAAATATCCAGCGAGAGTAGGGTGTCTATTCGAGGTGACTGTAGAGTTGTCGTGGCTCACGATGGTGTTCGCGAACAAGGCCATAACAGCGGTCGAGCGACACCTGATGGGGTCATAGTCATAGAAGCGTTCGCAATGGTGCTGGTGAGTGACATTGGGTTGGGGTTGCTGTTGCGCTGTGAGTCGCTGGCGTTGTGCACGTGCTTGACGTGTTCGGCGAGTAGCTTGGCCCTGTCGTCTGTCGTGGACAAATAATGATGGACCACGGGTGGCGTTCGGAAGAAGAGGGAGAATGATGGCCAGAAGTTGACAGAGCGATACCGCCGATGAATACGTGTCGACGCGGTTACGGCGGAGGCGATGATGAAGGTGGATTCAGAGCGTCATCGGGAAAAAATTCAATGAGAAAGCGCGATGTTATGTGAGCCAAGTTGGCAAATAGGAAACGAAAGAAGGCGATACGCACATGTCAGTGCACGGTCAGCTTCGCAATAGATAGCATGAGTGCTCTTCATGGTGCCTGTGTGGGCGATGGACACGTAGGCTAGGGTGGTACGGCTATAAGGTCGAGTATCAGCGAGATGGACGGTCGAGGAGCACATAGATAGGATATGAGGGATAGGGACCAGGCGTGATAGATGCGCACCAAATACCCCATTGGGAACACCGTGCGCTGGTGGTGACTGGGTTGCACAGTAACGCTGGGGAACCCGTGGCGTTCTTCTGGACAGGAGAATAGCCGTAGTATCGTGAATGCATGGACCATTCACGCTCTTTCTCACTCAGACCGGCTTTCCGTCGTTGGTAGGGTGGGGGTTGTGACTGCTGCTCACTGAGCACTTTGTTATCGTTCGAATTATCTTCGACGAGTGGGACGAGGATCAAAGTGGAGATGAGGGTGAAACCGCCGGCGCAGAGTAAGAGTCAGAGTCGCCGATAATGTCGGGGGCGAAGAGAGGGTCGACCTGATCATCGTGGGCGAGAGATAGAGTGAGCAAGTAGGGCCGTTGTCGAGGGGTTTACTGTCGGGTGATGAGTGGGGGAATGGTCTTGTTGTTGAGTGCGCAGTGGAATAACGGGCTGGCTGTCTAGCTGAATTGAGTGCTGGCAACGAGCAGTGAGTGCGCAGTGGAGGAGATTTGTGGTGACGAGAGACGAGTGCATCGAGGTAGAGTATGTAATTGGTCGAAACTACGGGGAGCGAACTGCGAATACTATTTAGCACCTCGGGCAACCACTTTTCGACACCTAAGAGGGGTACGTTCTCTTTGTGCATAAGACCCCTTCGAGGGGTCAACCGCGCGCGTTCCCACGGCCGACTCTGTCCCAAATGAGGCGTGTGCAGCTTGCGCGACTTGCGCAACCCTGCCTTGGATTAGGGGCATTCAACCATGCTCGCCCCATCCACCAGGGGACCACGTAGGCAGCGGTCGCGTGTGATACGCACCACCGTCGATTATCCTGTAAATTA
>Ga0307515_10004444_pt1 | contig 29030 bp, 6 predicted proteins | sample 17_EM_MG_FD_194513 | JGI IMG/M metagenome (GOLD analysis project Ga0307515, IMG submission 194513) | Populus trichocarpa ectomycorrhiza microbial communities from riparian zone in the Pacific Northwest, United States - 17_EM | ecosystem: Host-associated > Plants > Roots > Unclassified | place... | reverse complement strand
CCCTTCTGCCAATCTACCTAATAGTTATTATAGGTATACCCTTTACCTTCTTTAGACTAGGCCTATAATATAATAATTAACTATACTTAGGGTCCTCCTTTAAGTTATCTTTACCTATAAGGTTAATAGGCTCGTTCTTTCTACTATTCTTTATGCTTTTATAAGGAATACTATTTATCCCTTTAGTACCCTCGCTAGGCTCCTCTTTAACCTTAGTCTTACCCTCTTCTTTCCCCTTAGCTTAACCCTATTCTTTCCCCTTAGGCTTAGCCTGTTCTTTCTCCTTAGGCTTAGCCTATTCTTTCCCCTTAGGCTTAGCCTGTTCTTTCCCCTTAGGCTTAGCCTGTTCTTTCCCCTTAGGCTTAACCTATTCTTTCCCCTTAGGCTTAGCGTATTCTTTCCCCTTAGGCTTGGCCTGTTCTTTCCCCTTAGCCTTAGCCTATTCTTTCCCCTTAGTCTTACCCTTTTCTTTCCCCTTAGGCTTAGCCTATTCTTCCTCCTCCTCCTTCTCTTCTTCTTCCTCTTCCTCCTCCTTTCTCTCCCCCTCCCCCTCCCCCTCCCCCTCTTCCTCCCCCCCCTCCTCCTCCTCCTTCCCCTCCTCCCCCCCTTTTTCTTCCTTCTTTTTCTCCTCTAACTGCCCCCCGGATCCCTCCTATTTAGTCTCTTTTAATTTTATCTAATTACCTAGCTAACTTATAGCTGTAGCGAAATATTTGTTATACTAAGTGCCCTAGGGGTAATACTCTAGATTAGTACCCTATAGCCCGGCCTTATTAGTCTTTATTACTTTCTATACTATAGAGCCTACTTCTACTTCTAGCTTAAGGAGACTTAGGTTATTAACGGATTTTAAATATTTCTTATATTTAGCCACTAATTTGTTAGTAAAAGTAGCTATCTTAACTAATTATAAGATACTATCGTGGGGTGATATAAAAAGTGCCGTTCTTATAGGTAAAATGCGGAACTAGAAATAGAGGTTAGAGTAAAATTTAAAGTAAAATTAAGGAAACAGAAATCGGAATAGACTTTAAAGTGTAATTAAGCAAATAAAAGTTAACTTAGTAAGTTAAGTGCCTACTTAGTGGGTTGCTTAAAGAATAAATTATAAGCTAGGTTACCAGGTAGAGGTTCTTAAATAATTATTACGGAATAACGTACTTTAGTAAATAGGTACCTTTACTCTTAAGCTAATAAACGTTTACCTCCCCTAGGGGTTATATAGGCATAAATTCTAGTTTTTAATTTCTTATTTATAAAATCCGTTTTCCCGTTTATAAAATCTGTTTTCTTACCTATAAAATCCGTTTTCGTGTTTATTAAATTCACTACAAAATCTAAATCTAGAATGCCTTTTTTTGTTGCCCTTCTTACCTTTTATATAAGCTTAAATAGTCGTACCTCCTATTGTTTTACGTCTTCACCTAAAACCATATTCTTTTTTTAGGCCATTACGTCCTCTCTAGCTGCTATTGCTTTTATAGGCACTATTTACTTCTATTACACTATAGTATAGAATGATTTAATATTACTCTAATATGCTTACTAGTTAGATAGCCTGTTCCTAACCTATACACTAACTATACCACATTAAGTAGTATAGATTTTGGTTAGAGCTGCTAAATAGCTTGCCTTTAATCCTAACTTTATTAGTATATTAGTCGGAATAGTACTTCGATTTAATTTCCTTGGTCTTAATTATACGTTAATATAAAGTTAACTTAAAAACCCTTGCTAGAAGAACGGCTCCTTTAATATAGGATTTAATCAATTTAATCCCATAAACGTAAGCGGTAAGTTTATTATAGATTTTAAGGTAGATACTAAGAAACCTTAATAGTTTTACTGCGTATAAATGTTCCGTAAGTCTTATTACCATACCAGTATAGTTTTTAGCGTAAACCCTAGAGACGAGGCAGACTAGTTTATAAAAAATGCTTAAAACTCTACCATTAAAGCAGCCCTAGTTATGCTCCCTACTACTAATATTTATCCTTTCCCTTTTAAAAGCTCCGAGGTTCTATTATCTCCTATAGTTACTAACCCTGCGGTTTTCTTAAGTATAGGCAAGGTTGTGTTAACTAGTAGTTCTTAAAGCTTATCCTTAATCTCGCCTGAAATTTCTAATAGCGCTAGAGATCTGTTACTTAGATTAAGCCACTATATAGGAGGTGTTCTTATAGCGTTAGTCTTATAATTTATAAACTTTTATAGTTACTTAGTGACTTTAGGTAGAGAATAATAAATATAGAGATAGTTTATAGATAATTTGGATGTACAGAGTACTAAATAAACTATCTATTTTTTAAAGTCTTAAAAGTAAATACTATAAGATTTAGAAAGATTAATATGCTTACTTATAGAAAACCACTTTTCCATTTCTAGAATCCCGGTTCCTTTTTCTTGTTTCCTAAATTCCGGTTCGCATCTTAGTTTACATCCCGGTTCTTATTTCCAAAATCTTAACCTTTAGATATACCCCTTTTTAATTACGCCTAAAGTTAAAAGACCTTACCATAATAGAAACTAGGAGATGTCTTATAATACCTTCCGGGCCTATTACGACCCTATTTCTTTAAGTCCGCTTATTAAATAGCACCTAGCTATTTCCTATCTTTTATATAAATAGGGAGCTAAGTACTATATTACTTTAAGAGCCTTATGGAGATATTTTAAGAGAACCGCTTTTAAGTACTATACGAACGGTTAGTATACCTTGCATTTGGATATTAAAATCTGGTTAAAGGCTTAAATTTTATATAATTATTCTATTATACCTATTCCACCCATTCCGCCCATTTCGCCTATTCCGCCTATTCCACCTATTCCGCCTATTTCCCCTAAGCTCTCCTTATAAAGTTTTAAGTTTGGTTTAATAAAAATATTAAACTAAAGATAGGTTAAGATTCTCCTTCCTTAGAAATGTTTCTATTATCGGATTTAAACAAGATTTACCTTAGTTGCGGTTTTAGTAAAGGAGAGTTAAAAGGCCATACTTTGTTATACAGGGATAGCACCTACCTCCTATAATTATCCTTAATAGATTAGGGCGGATTTATTAGTTTTTATGGCCTGTATAGTAGGCTTAAAGAAACTAGTAAAGGTTTTAGTTCTTATATAACGGTTATTGGAGGCAGTAAAGGATATAGTGGTAGGGGAGGCGGGTAGGGGTATTAACTAGGATTTGGGGCTATATATTGTCCTAATTAGCGCTGCTAAAAGGACTAGTTCTTTTAGTGCTATTTAGCGGTTAATAAGAGGCTTACTTAGATCTCGTTCCTTCCCTTTACTAGTAAGGAGTCTACCTTATACTAAGAGAAAAGAGAAACCAGTTTTTCTACTTTTTTCTATAGTGCTTTCCTAGCGGCCATAACTCGAAGATTTTCGTCTTAAGTGGTAGAGTCTATAATCTTCCTAATAATGCGTTTATTTGGCACCGTAAACGTAACGTAATCTTTCTCTAAGTAATTTTAACGAAGTAGTTAAGGATAAGATATAATAGTAATAACTCTAAGGCTAATAGTATTATGCGCGCTTAGTTAACTATATATACACTATACTATATTATTAAAAGGTTTATTTTGTTAAAGCCCAAATAGTAATTTAAAACTAGGATTTAAAAATCTAGTTCCGGTTTTATAGTTTTAGAAACTAAACCATTATATATATATAAGTTTCGTGTTCCGAAATCTATAAAACTAAATTTTAATTTAAAAATATAAGGAATATACCCGTATATTTAAGCTAGAGAATCCCTCTAAACTAAGAGCATAGCATAGTATAAATATAATTAGAATTACACTCCTTCTCCTTCCTACCCTATCTTTAGGCATTCTCCTTCCCTTTAAAAATTCTCTTTTATACTTAATAAATCTTATTATATAGGTAAATGCGGGAGACAAACTGGATTTCTAGTACGTTTTAATACTAAAAACTCTTAGAGCTATGCTAATAGGGCTATATAGATTATTTAATTTATAAAACGCGTTATATAAGGCAACCTTAAACTTTACGGATCCTACTTTTCTCCCTCTCTCTATAATTGTAAGACCTTATAACTATCCTAGGGACTAAACCGCCAGCTTTAAGATTCCCTAAAGCGCGCCAAATGGCACGGCTACTCTTTAATAGTATTATCCCTTATCCCTCTTATAAAGGCTATATTTATTTAGCTAAGGCAGTGCGTTAGTTAACGCGCTACATTATATTCTCTTATAAGCATTATAGGTGGCAGCGGCGATTATAATACGTTTTAGGTGGATTAGGCAAGTGTTATAGTAAGTATTACTTATTAGAATAGCACTAGCTTCCTTTATCCGTTTCTATAAGGTACTTCTAGCACGTTTAGTCTTACGACGTAAATAATATCTTATTAGGATAAGTTATAATTAGAGGGCGAATCTATATAATTAGTTTTAGTAAATATATCTATTGGATTAATTATAACGCACTTAGGCCAATATTAATTAATATAGGTTTACTTATACGTAATACTATATTAACTGTAAATAAACGTTATTTAACCTAACTTTAATAGCCTTAAAAGCATAATAAGTCTATTTTAGTTCTTTATATAGAATAACCTTACTTACTATTGCCGTTATAGGCTCTAGAAGTAGAATGTATCTAGATAGCTATATAAATTATTAAGGATATCCCTATAACTCTTAATCTTATTCCTTCCCTTATAACCTAAGAGTATACGCCTCTATACCTATCGGATTTAATATATATATTCCTATACCTCTAAAGGTTCTATCTTAGCTAAGCGCGCTTACTCTAGCTCTAATTTTAGAATCTCTTTAAACTTTCGTATTTTCGTTTATAAAGTATAATTCTCTTTACCTTTTACTACCTTTATTAATACTAGCCACTTTATCTACATTTTAATCCATCTTAAGTCTATTTTATCTGTTAAGGTACCTAAATTAGGCTTATATCCGTACTATATTCGCCTAAAGAGGTTTATTACTATGCGCTTACTTTTTTTAGTAGATCTTTAAGGCGTAATAGGAGTATTCTTATAAGGCGGGACTGCTTTTTACTTGCGCTATATTACTAACCTCTACTTATAAGGCGAAGTAGGTTTATATTTATAAGGGGAAGCAGATTTACGTTTATAAGTAGTAATTTTATAGTTATTATCCGTAGGTTAATTTAACGCTATAGCAGATAATATATCTTTATACTTTACTCCTAAAAGTTCGGATTCTTTTTAAATGCTACTTCTCTCTAAAAAAAAAGAGTAGTTAGCAAGTTAAGATTCCGATTTTCTATAAAGGAGATACTAAAATATACCTTTATCTAGAAATGCACCCTTAACTTTAGTAAGGAATTCGGCGTTATCTATAGCTTCATTATTAATTAAAGGCGCATTCTTATTAATTCCACTATATTATCCTTTAAAGTTAAGCACCTAGCCAGATTTATTAATTAAGTCCCCTTTAGTTTTAGTTATGCTATTAACCGCTATAAACTAGGTGCCTACGATTATACTTTACTCTAATGCTATTATTATCTAGCTTAGGACTAGTCCTTCTAGGTTATTTAGAAATACCGTACTTCTTACTTAGCTGTCGACTATAGAATTTTTAAAGATTTTTACTGGGGTTAAGCCAAAAATAGGATCTCCTAAGAGAGTAACATTAATAAAGCCGTAAATAAGAGCTATTAAGAATAGGTATGCTATCTTTTTAACGTCTTAGTATAGGATAGTTTCTTTAACTAAAGGGCCTAGGGGATGCCTATTTATGTTTAGAAAGCTGACCTTTACGTAAGCCCTAAGACGATACCCTAAAAGGCAGTACCGTGGCTCTGCCTTATCTTTGTTCGCTGTAACTGCATAAATTCTAATCTTAGAAAGGTAGATGCTCCTATAGAGCTAATAGGTTACTAAAGTGCTATATTACCTTAGTCTAAGGACCCTTAGTAACGCCAAGTCTTAAATATTTAGCTTATATGCTAGATTTATAGTCAACAGGCCCTTAATTTTAAAACGAAGTAAAACAACTGGAATGGGTAAGAGGATGCTGTACCGCAGCAGACAGCTTGAGCCGCCGCAAGCCTATTCAGCCTTCTTACTTTTAATATTCTTAATTTCTACTATTAAAATTATTTATATGCCTAAGGCCCTAGCATAAAACACTAACTTACTTATTTAAACGAAACTTTTACGCCCACCTAAGGCTCTGCTTAGTAGGTAACCCTTAATTAGCGCTTACTACTTACGGCTATCTAGGTAACTAAGGCGATTATAGTAAGGCTATTTATGCTTTACCTCGCCGGTTTATGCAAAACCCCTAGATAGTTTTACTTAGATAGCCCGTTATATATTATAATGGTATTAATTGGACTATAGGGTATATAATAGGAGTATAGCGAAGCTCTATTCCTAGAATATACTTTATATCTACCTTACACTAACTTACCCCTCTTTAGTATCTCTATTAGTGTAAAACGAAGTATAACTACTAGTACCCCTACTACCTACTCTATATATCTTTTGTCCCCACTTCCCTCTTTATATAGTTAATTTATTAAACTAAAATACCTAAATTAATTTACCCTAAAAGGTAACCGTATTTTACTAAAGATAGTAAGCCTTATTCTAAACCGAAATCCCTTAAAGAGATCTTACTTAAGGACCTTAAAAAGGTATTTATAGTAAGGAAGAAGATTGTCATTCTAAGCGGTACTAGCATTTTAGTAGCTGTAAAAAGTAAGTCTTATATATTGGAAACCGTAGAGAGCTACTTTTTTAACTCTTAATGCTTATAGTTCCTAACTTTTACACGCTTTATAGGCACTAATCTAGACGTAGCCCGTTTAAGATTAGTAATTATAATAATGGTAATTCCACCAAAAATATGTATGGTGATGTTTGTATTATAAATAAGAAAGCTTCTTATGCCGTTCCTATTAACTCCTATTAACTTAAGTACGAGAATATTATTTATACCCTTTAAAACCTTATATTTTCTAGGCGCTAGTTTAGACGTAGCCTATTTAACATTAATAATTATAATAACGATTATTTAACTTAAAATATATATAGGGGCTTTTGCATTATAAATAAGCTAGCTTTTTATACTATGCCTACTAACTTCTACTAACTTACAAACGAAAGCGACGGGCGTATTCTTTGATACTTTACATAGAATATTAACAGACTTTATAATAAATTCCAGTTATTATCTCCGGACTCTCCTCTAACTAAAAAGGGCCTATAGATAAAGATAATAGAACTCTACGGTTAACTAGATAGGATAATCTACTATAAGTGTAAATAGCGCTTAGCCTTTAACCTAAAATACTTTTAGGGATTGGAATTATTGGCTTATCCTAATTATATTAGGAGAGATATAGACTAATAAGGCGAAGGGAAACGGTTTAGAGATATTAGCGTGCTTCGGCCCAATATACTTCTTAATAAAGAAATTAACAATTAAGATAAGGACGTAATTGCAGCTATGTCTTAAAATGCTAAACATTAAATTCTAGATCTTATTCTAATTGTGGGCACTTAGCTAAAAAAACTAGGTGCATTTTAGCTAGCTACGCGCCTTTATAAGGCGGCGAAAACTGGAAATAGACGTAATCCCGTTATATGGATGAATAAGGTACCCCTATTACATAGATTAGGGCCAAAATTTTACGGCTTAATTAACTACGCGATTTATGGGGACTGCTAAGAGATCGCTAGATATCTTTTAGATAAGGCTACGTCCCTATAACTTAATGGCGATGTAAAATTAGGAGGTAGCTAGTATAAAGATAGATAGGGAGAGGATGACGTTAGAGTCCGCAATAATAGTTTACTTAGTATAAGGAAGTTAACCGCAGCCTTTAATCTTTCTTAGTGACTAGTCTTCTAATTTATAGGAAAGTTAAGTATATATAGTGTCAAAGCCTATATTATTATCCTTTTTAAGTAGTAACTAAACTACTGGCTTATATATCTTGTCTATAAACCCTACTAGCCGCGTATTTAATAAATACATTTTTTTTATCTTATGCTAGCCCTCCACTGCCCACTATAACGGCGTTTCACTATACTTATCTTTAGATTTTGTGTTAACGCCGTCCTTAAGGAACAGCTCTACTATAGTTTTACGTGCCTATTAAGCAGCCCGTAAGAGTGGTGTCCAACTATTACTATCCTTAGAGTTAAAGTTAACGCCTTTCCGCGTAAGTAGTAGCTTTATTATCCCCTCTTATCTACTCTCTACAGCCTATAAGAGCGGAGTCCGACCTTTAATATTAGTAGAGTTTAGGCTAATGCCGTCCTTTATTAGCAGTAGCTCTACTATTACCTTATACCTACGCTCTATAGCTACTAATAGCGGTGTTTAATTATAGAAGCCCTTAGGGTTTAGGCTAACACTATCCTACGCTAGCAGTAGCTTTACTACCCCCTTATACCCGTTTATCGCAGCCTATAATAGCGGTATATCTTTAAGAGCGCTCTTAGGATCTGGATTAACGTTATCCCGCGTAAGTAGTAGCTCTACTACTACCTTACTTCTATATTCTACAGCTAATAATAGTAGTATAGCCCCAAATTTATCCTTAGAGTTTAGATCGATGTCATCCCATGCAAGAAGTAGTTTTACTACCGCCTTATAACCGTTACTTATAGCTAATAACAGCGGCGTCTAACCGAAATTATCTATTATTTAGATGTTAGCTCCTGCTTCTAGTAGAATATAAAACTCTACTTCTTATCTATATTCCGCAGCCTGTAATAACACTAAACTTTTAAAGCACTATAGTAATTCGGTTATTAACGAAAGCAGTGGCATTTCTAGACGAAGAGAGATATATATATTAGCTTTATACTAATAGGATCTAAATAAGTAATAGAAATCTGGTAGTAGAAGGCTTACTATTTAAGTAGCTGGCTATATAGTAGTATTAAAGTATATTTTAAGGATATAAGGCTAGTAACTTAACCTAGCGAATATAAGGTAGATTACCCTTTACTATAAAAGGATTTAAAATTTGTCTATAGAAGAAGAGGTGGCGTAAGAGGTATTTATTCTATTAGACCGTTGTTACTTATTTTTGCTAAACGTTAAATATAAAAAGATGTTTTAAAGTTAGGATTTGGGATTTAGGAAATTAAAAATAGAAATCTAGAATTGGGAACTAAGAAACGGGAAAGCAAATAGGATTTCTTTAGTAAGAGGGCGTGTACTATCTATCCGACCAAGTGTACGTAATATTATATATATATAATACTACGCTTAAGCTATAAAAGGGCCTAATAGTAAAGAGATATAAATAAAGACCGCTTAAATGTTAATATCTAATCTATTAAAGAGAGCAATATATTATAAACGCTATTAGGGAGATGGAGATTACTAGTATAAAGTTATAAAGCTTAACGTTTAACAAATATCTAAATTTTAGGAGAGTATATTAGGATTTGCTAAAAAGTAAGTCTAATTATATCCCTTAAAAACCATTGCCAGTCCGCCTTAGTAGGTTTTTAGCCTATCTTATTATATCCTTAAGAGCTTTAAGCTAAACGTCCTAGGCATTCCTTAGTATTTTAAGCTTCTTTGCCGTTCCCTTCTTAACCTCCTTATACTCTCTCCCTACGGTGTCCTTTAGTGTAGTAATCTGCTTTTCCATCCCCTTTCTAAGTTCGTCGCACTAGTTCTGCATAGTATCCTTTAGTATAGTTACCTACTTTACTATCTTATCCTTAATTTCGGCTACCTGTTTCTCTAATAAAATTTAAACTAGATTAATTATTTACTCCGCCGTACTTATTATATAACTCTAAAGTAGGGAAGGTAGAGGTAGAAGTATAGTAAGGTTAGTTTAGCGGCCTTTTTTACACTTTTCTCCCTAGTTCTAGGTAGTTAATAAATTTTTAGCGTCTTAAGTGGTCTTTAATATATATAATATTCTTATTGGGCTTTTCTATAAAAATAATATCCTAGATATTTCTTTTAGCCTTTATAGATTAGAATATACGTTATAAAAGTTATACTTACTTTCTTACCTTTTCCTCTATATTTAATTCCTTCTCTTACTATATCTTAAGTGGTATAACTAAAGAAGGTTAGCTTCCCTCTATAAGTGTATTAGAGGTTAGTATATAATTAATTAAACTAGGGCCTAAATTGGGAGTGTATATTGCCTTTAGTTGTTCTAAATTGGATTCGCTAGTGGCTTCTTACTATTATATAGGCATTATAGTTATTAAAGAGTTTTCTGCGCTATATACTAGGGTTAGTATTTATTAAGCTGGGTAAGAGGCTAAATAAGAAGTATCTGGCGGTTAAGAGGTGGGAAGACGGCTATTTATACGCAGTAAAAGGCTAGGAGATAGCTAGACAAGACAGTACTTAAGGCGTAGGCTGCTAAATGTAGTATATAACTAGCTAACGCCACTTATTCCACGTTTACAACGATATTAACGCAATACTTAGGGTTTAGGGCTTATATACATATGTGATGAAAGCCACCACCTACCTTATAGCATAAGAAGGCTAAGTTATACTAATTAGGATTTATAGGGATTCTACAGCCCTAGCTATATCTAAATAATATATATATAATTTTAAAGAGTAACTATTCCAGTGACTATTTATTCGTTATATTACGCTTTATTTTTTTTTTATATAGTTCTCCTAATCTCCTAATTATTTCTCCTACCTAATCCTATATTAATCCCTCTCCCTTTAATTCTTAAGCTCTTTGTAAGTTTAAATTACTCTAACATTAGTATTTTCGCTTTCCGCCTAAATATAACTCTACCTTTTTACTTTTATTAAGGTTATATTGATTAGAATATATATAACCTATTCTGCCTAGAAGCGAAGCTAAAATAGTCTAAAAACTTTTTTAATTTTTACTAGTACGTAAAGAAATAAGAATATTGTCTTCCTAACTCTCCTATGTCTTACCTTTCCTCTTAACTTAGTACGTAGAGCATTGAGCGGGGAAAAGGGAGAGGTTAGGTCTTTTAAGTTTGTATTTACTATAACGGTAATAAGTAAGATACTTTAGGGTTACTAAGATATAACCTATACCTTTGGTATCTAGATACACATTATAAAGGTGTATAGTATTTTATTCCTACGGCAATTACATTAAATATAACGCCTTTTGCTCTTTGGTTATCTAGGAATTTATCTTTAACTTCTTACTATAGCGAACTTTGCTAATAATAAGGCCCTCGCGTTATATTGTAATACCAATATTTATAAGCACGCTTATTAATCTTAAACGTTTCTGAAATTTAATCCCATTTATACCTATAATTAACCATTACTTTTAGTAACTGGGTTTTAATATCCCCCTATAGTAGCTTACGGAAGTATCCTTAGAAGTCTTAGTATAATAGATATTAGGAAGGGCAGATAATACGGATATAAGTAATACTAGGGTATTAGACTACTAGATCTGTTACCACTAATATTACTATAATAATTACTAACTATAGCGCTTAACTGGCTAGTAGAGGTACTAATAATATATTGGCTAACACTATTAATACTAGATTCGCTGCTAGTTATAACGCTGCGATTGCTAAATACTGGTAATAGCGGGGGACTGCTATTAGTGATGCTGGATTAACTGTTACTTATAACCCTGGATTAACTATTACTTATAACGCTAGATTAACTATTACTAGCAGTACTAGGTTTACGGCTGGTTATAATACTAGAATCGCTAAATACTAGCGACGGTAAAGGACTGCACTCCCTTAGACAACAATTCTAATATTTTATTACTACTATGCCTAGAAGTAACTTTGCATTCTTCTCCTATATATTTCCTTTTCTTTATTTATTACGTTGCATATCCTAAGCATTATTATAACGCTACTTTCCGCGCAGTTAACTGTGTAATGGGGTATTTGTAGAAGGACTGCTATTAGTAAGAGGCGAGCTAAGCAATATATGCCCGCTAGTAGGAGGCGTACTGCTATTAAAAGATCTGGTTACGTTATGCTGCATTAAGCGTTAATAGAGTAATTAGTAAAGGGGTACTGGTAGTATAAACTACTAATACGTATATATTCTAAAGGTATATTAGTATAAGCCAAACTAATCCTAAACTAATTAAGTTTAATAGGAGTAAAGGGTCTAGTCTTAAAGGCGGTATATTTATAGAATAATTGCAGCTATTAGGATTAGAGTTAGCTGTATTATATTATATTAAATATTAGTAAATTAACTATAAAGGAGTACTAGAGGTATAAACCGTTAACGCCTACTTTTCTTAAATATCTAGTATTGCGAAGCTGGTTGGTGGTATTAAGACTAAAAAGATTAACGTTAAAGCCTTTAGTAGAGTAAATCTCTTAGGTGCTAGTATTAATGGATCTAGTAGAGTAAGTTTCTTAGGTACTGAAAACGCTGGATCCGGTAGAGTAAATCTCTTAAGTGCTAGAAATATTAGATCTGGTAAAGTGAATCTATTAAGCGTTAGAAACGTTAAATCTTGTAAAGTAAATCTCTTAAGCGCTAAAAATATTAGATCTAGTAGAGTGAATTTCTTAGGCGCCGGTAATAGTATTGTTAGATTTAGGGGAAGTAGACTATTAACATCTATTTTTAAGGCTTTTAGTTAGTTAATTGTTAATAGTAAAAATAAATATGGTTGGTTATAGAATGTTAGGGTAGAGGAGAGAGTTATTTCGCGAATGCATTTACTCTAACTAATAGGGCACTACGTGGTTCGACTAGGGTGGGTACGGATTCTTATCTACTATAGGGGCACTTTAGCTTTAGATCTTCTAGGTATATAAACTAGGTTTTTTATAGTGGCGTAAGCCGACTAATTTAGGGGCGTAAGGATTTTAGTATAATTATATATTAAAATCTATTATTAAACACTAATAAATAGTATAAAAAATAGCTACTATAAATATAAATACTATAACCTACCCAGTTAAATCACTATATTATAATTTCCGGTGCCTATAATAGTCTAGTATTTTCTATACCCTTTTCCCTAATATATTCGCGCCAGTTTAACAAAATTGTTTTTACTTTCTCCTGTAACTAAATTAAAGTAGCTATAGTATATTTAAGATTAAACTTACTTAAAGCTTAATAGCCTTGCTAATATTAAATAGTAATAGATGAAATTTATTTAAGTAGAAAAAGTACTCTAGTAATTTAGATTTATTTTCCTTCGCAATATTATAGAATAAATGCCGTTCCTCTAGGGTAAAAAGGTATATTGTTTTATAACTAGCATTGCCCGCGTTATATTTATTTACGCTATTAACTTAAAGAAGTTTATACTAAAGTTAGAAGAAGTTATTAGGTCAAGGTGCTCTTTAGTAACCTTTTAGATATAATAGTCGACTAATAGAGGGATAGGAAGAACTTCTATATACTAGGCTTATAGTCCTATTAAATAGGATTAATATAGGAACAGCTTTCTCTAGATCTGTCTTAATAGATAATATAGTACTAGTTTCTAGGCGAGATTCCTTAACTAAGGTGCTATAGCTAGAATCTCGGTTTAATTCGGAAGCTAGTATAATAGGTAGCTAGATATAGTAGATAAAGGAATTAATAGCCAGCGTAAATAAGCTAGAGATTGAAATAAAGCAATCTATACTAAAGAGTAAATAGCTAGTAAATAGGGCAAATTAGAGCACGGTTTAAGAGCCGTAAGGAGATAAATATAGGGAGGAAATTAGGGCAATAAGAAGGTAACTATGCATGCTTAGTATTACCGGGCGAAACTAGCTATATATTAGCTCTCTCTATACTTTATTAATATAATATATAAATCGCCATATTTAGTATATCAGTTATAATTAACTTAAGAACTGTTAGATAATATAAAAGTGGAAATTAGCCCTAAGGCGGAACATAGATCCTACTAGAAGATCTGTATATAGGAGGCGTTGGTGGCTCTATTAAACTTACGTATATATACGCAAAGAGAACTTAACGAATTAAAACTATTTGCTGTAGCCTATCCTATTAGTAATTCGCAACTTATATATATATATATAAACGACTTAAATATATATTCGCAAATGACTTAAATATATATGCGTAAACGACTTAAATATATATACGTAAAGAGGGCTTAATAAATTAAAACTATTTCTACCTACAGGTATAATCGGACCGCTCGCTTCTTAAAGGTTGCTATAGCCCGTCTTATTAGTAGGTTTCGACTTACATATATATGTGTAAGTGAAACTCGCCTTATATTCTAAGTCTAGAGCAGCCCTTTATAGTTAATTTATATCTATATATAAAAATTATCTCTCTCCTAACCTAGAACGGAAGAAGTTATAGTTACTAACTAATTTTGTGGTTTTATACTAGCTCCTTAACTGCTCTAAATATATATAGAGATTATATACGTTAGGCGTTTTGCTCTTAGTTACTATATTTTAACTTTCCTTTACTTTCCGCTTAATTTAGAGAGTACTTTTTCTAAATAGTTTGGTATCCTATTTTAGAGGGTTAGGAATAGCCTATGCGTTTAACTAATTGTTTTATTTATACTTTTAGGCTCCTTTAGACTAAAGACAAGGATTTATCTCTACCTTCTACCTATAATTAAAGTAAACAGGATCTACTATACTCTACCGCTTTAGCTTCTTCTCCCTACTACCTAACCAAATAGGAGGATTAATACTACACTTCAATACCTCCTAGAAGACTTTAGGAATACCATCTTTAACTAGCCCTAAATTTACTTATTTTCTCTATCTATTGTCCTAAACTAGATTACCTAACCTTAAATCTTAACCTTTAGACTTTAAACCCTTTCGCATGTATATTTTTTAACTTAATACTTTATATCTTTAATTGTCTATAGAGGACTTAACGTTATTCTAAAATAGATCTTAAACATCGCCCTAGACCAGATATATACTAGACATTTCCTATAACAATGCTTTCTAATTTTAAAAAGGATTAGGGGTTTATATTTATAAAATTATATTAGTAAGTTTATATACTTAATAAAGGTTTATTCACGGTTTTGCTATATTTATACCTGCTTGACTTTACCAACACTATATACTTGGCGATATTTAAATACACACCGGAAGAACGTCTAGAACTGTTTTTAGATGCCGCTATTAATAATAATAATAATATTATGGAACTGGAGGCAGCAGTGGTAAGATAACTATTAGCCCTTTTAGCTTTATATATACTAAATTTAAAGGGCAGGGTATATTAAAGAGGATAGCTACTAAATAAGCATGGAGGCTTAACTGGAAGCTGCGTACTGATTATCTTAATTATTAGAAGTAGGTAGGTAGGCCACTAATAGAGGAGTTTTAATAGTAGATGGGAATATAACTGGTTTAGTTAAGAGCACCTATTATATTTGTTACGGACGCTTTAAGTACAATGTTATGACTACTTGGAGAAGAGTCAGAAGAAGCTAGTTGGTTGATACAGGCACGGTCCAGGATAGAGCCGGTAGAACTATGTGACGAGGAATAGTAACTGAGGTCACATGATATAATACGCGAGATACGCGAAGTACGGGAGGAACGTCACGTATATTACGTATATCACGTACATCACGTACAAAAAGGATTTCATAAGAGTACAGTTGTGTATTTAAGGACCCTCAGTCCCTACCTAGATAGTTCCTTCCTTATAGTGATTCTCAGAATACAATTAGAGTTAATCTATTAGGCAACCACTCCACTAGTTATTATTACGTTATTAACTTTACGCATTACCTATATACCTAGCCTATTAATAGGACCTACCGTAGTACTTACTATAAGGTTCCGTTACACAATTACTACCTAGTTATAGTATTGAAAGTTGAACAACATGCCACTAAAAGCAGCCACCATAACGCCATTAACGGCGGCAACAACTTTAAGGTCCGAAGGCGACACCAGTATAGCAGATACTGACTCGCAACAACCTGTAACGGTCGGACAACTACAAGCAATAGTTAACCAGTTAACAGAAAATAATATAACGCTTAAATAACGGATTAACGGGATAGGCGTAGTAAAGGTTAAGTTACTATTAATTAAAAGATTCTCAGGAGAAAGATTGAAGCTTAAAGGATTCCTTACGCAAATGCACTTTAAGGTTGCGTAAGAGGGAGTAAAGCTAGTAACACCTATGGATCAAATAGCTTACGCAGGATTATTCTTATTAGGAAGAGCACTTAAATGGTTTGAGCCTTACCTTATAGAAATACAGATAAATGGAATAACAACTACTAATTAGGAGGTGCGGTTCATGTTCTTAAGTTAGGAAGAATTCGTAGAGCGACTTATATAAATGTTTAGAGATCCAGAGGCGGTAACCATAGCGGAAAGAAAACTCCAAGATATTACGCAACAAACCTTAGCAATTAAGTACACAATATAGTTCCAAACGCTAGCTATATAAGTTAAGTGGAATAATAGGGCGCTTATGGCACAGTATAAACAGGGACTTAAGAATAAAGTCTAGGACGTAATTATTCTAATAGAAGATGCGGACACCCTAAGGGAATTAATAGATTAAGCAATAAAGATTAATAATAGGATCTTCCAAAGGGAACAGATTAAGAGGGGTTAAAACAGAGTTCTATAGTCGCATAAGGCGCAGAGCACGTAATAACAAAAGCTAAGTTAGAAACTATAGTATAGCGCAGAGCTAATGGACCTAAGTAGTACTAAAGAAGCCTATAAGAGATGGAGCAAAAAACTATAGAAACCTAGAGGTTAAGGATCTAGTGATTACAGGACTAAGGAGCAGAGGCTAAACCAGGGATCTCATCAGTAGAAGACGTTTAGGCGGACTCCATAGCAAAGTTAATAGTTTAAAAACGGAGCTTATATAAATTGCGGGAAACAGGGTTATTTTATAAGGGATTGTAAAGATAGTTAAAGTTACTATATAATAAAGGGAACCCAACCAGCAGAAGACACACACGTATAGAGGGATAATAGTATACTGCGAGGAACAAAAGAGTGTTTAATCAGAAGTTTCGCGTTCTATTACAATAACGCATACCAAATTTATAAAGACGCCAAGTATAGTGTAAGCTATTGGCTATAAAAGCCAGAGTTAAGAGGACTTAAAGGAACTAAAGAGTTAGATAAAGAACAAGATTAACTCTATAAGCTGGATTAAGATATTACAGCAACATATAGATAACGATTAGTAATAATAACAATGGAGTTAGAGTACTTATTAATTAATAGCGACGAGGACAGTAAAGGAACTAACTGGGGGTATCCGAACCTTAATGACGCAACAGAAGCAAAGACTAAGACCGCCATAGAGCAAGATTCAGTAACGGGTATTATAACACCGTTAGATACGGCATCTATCGCTTTATAAGACAGCAGGAGCAGTATTAAAAAAAGATCAAGCAAGCAGACAACTGCTAGTGCTAGCTTACCACTTAATAAAGGCAAAAAGCCAAAGGCTTAAGATTCTTAAGATAAGATAAGAGAGATCTAAGATTCTAAAACTAGAATAAGAACAACCTAAGGACCCACAACGGATAGAAACCGATAGAGTAGGGCAGTAGCTCAGTTTAAAAGTATACGAATAAGCGAGGGACAGAGTTTCCCACAGGCATCAGACTCTTAAGATGAGATAGATAAGATTTAAGACTCTTAAAATAAGATAAGAACACCACAGACGCCTAGTTAAACTAAGGCGGGAGCTAAACTTAAGTTAGAAGCAAGCTTAAAGTTAGTTATTCTAGGTAAACAAAGTATTCAGCCTAAAGATCGAAAAGTTAATACGTTGGTTAAGAAGTATAAGGATATTAAGGATCTATTGGAAAGACGATAACCACAAGAAAGCATGGAAGAATTCAGAAGACGAATCTTCGTATAGCAAAAGCAATCTACAGAGCTAAGAATGCCAGATCGCTTTGGGAAAAAGACACCTATACGGAAGGTTACTAATAGGCCAAAGGCAGGTACACCTAGAGCTAAGTGGCTTACGGAACTAGAAGAAGAAGAGAATCTAGGGATTCTAACTAGGTTCCAAGAACGACACACAAAAGGCTATCACGAAGTAGTAATAAAAAGATACTTCCTTACGGACAGATCGTACACACTTAGTGAGCTGTACCGAAAGTGGTTCAGGCAACGACATAATAATGAGTGGGAAGACTTTTATATGTAGTTAGATGAAAAGGTTATACCAGATTAGGCAATGTCTAAGAGATAGATAAGCTATATTAAAGGAGCCTTAATTATAACGTTAAAGGACCTAGAGGAACAAGCTGTAGACTAGAAAGAAATAATACGAATATTAATACTAGTAAACGAGACAGCAACGTTTAGATCAGCGCGACAGAGGTTTAAACTTAAAGACGAAGACAAATTAAGAGTTAACCCAAGACACCCAGCGCACCACACATTGGCATGGATTGCATGCGTGGATAATATATGCAACATACACAAAAACCTAAAAAAAAAGAACCGAAAATACCCTATAAGAATGTATTGGGCACCAGATAAGAAACGGTTTAGGAATACCAAGTACATACACGGATAGCATCCCACGGAAGTTTAAGAACAAGGGGACTTAACACTTTAATTAGGAAGATTCCTTATAGAAGAATGCCTAGATAAACGGTAATAGTGGAAATGTCTAGAGAATACCTATCTATGGCACATTAAAGATAAAAAGCGAACTAAGTATTAGCCTAAGTTGGACTAAGTATAAATAGAATCAAGCAGCTATTAGTTAGGAAAAGTAGAGGCCCACGGGACCAGAGGGAACCAGTGGTAGAGCCTCAGACCCTTAAAGGAATTTAAGGACGACACCTAAATTTATGAGTTAAGTGGCAAGATTAATAGTTTAAGGCACTAATAGATAGTGGAGCAACAAGGAACCACATCTCGCTAGTAGCAGTTAAAAGAATGGGATTACCACATAAGAAAAAGGAGCATTCTTACCTATTAGTAATAATTTCAGGAGATCCGATAGCCTACGGAGGAGGCATCATCAATCTTAAAATAGGACCTATTTAGTTAACCATCAAAGGGAGACAGATCGAGATGTCTTTTAACATATTACTATTAGGGAATAATAAGGCAGTACTAGGAATGCCTTAATTATAGGAATACAATCCAAAGATCGATTAGATTATAGGCCAGGTCAATATCAGGGATACTCGACGCCGTAAGATGCGACAATAAGCCAAGTTGGTATAGTACTAAGTAGGAGCGACCTACAAAGAAACAGAAAAAGGGCTAAGCCATATACTAAAAAGATACCATAAGTACGGTAAGAAACTATAGTCACCGGAAAGTAAAAAGCTGTTAAAGCATACAGCATAGAACTATAAGATAGAATTGGAACCAGGAATAAGTCTAAGGTTCTTTCCAATCTATAAGCTTACCGAAGAAGAAGGTAGAGTATTAAAAGAGTTTGTTTAGGAGAACTTATAAAAGGAATATATCAGACCATCGCAATCATCAGCAGGTTATCCAGTATTGTTCGTCCCAAAGAAAAATAGCAAGCTAAGGCTGTGTATTAACTACAGACAGTTAAACAGCATTACTAGAAAGGATAGGTATTCTTTACCCTTAATTAGCGAAATCTAAGATAGGATAGGCAATGCGCAAATCTTTACGAAGATAGATCTAAGGTAGGCGTACCATTAGATTAAAATCAAGGAAGGCAATAAATAAAAGGCAGCCTTTAGGTTAAAGGAAGGACTATACAAACCATTAGTTATGCAATTCGGACTTACAAACGCACTAGTAACGTTCTAGAAGCAAATTAATAATATATTAGGAGAACACTTAGATAAGTTTGTTATGGTATATCTCAATAATATTATTATCTACTTAATAACTAAGGAAAAACACGAGAAACACGTTAAATGGGTTTTAGAGAAACTACAAGAAGAATAGATGCTAGTAGCAATTAAGAAATGCGAGTTCTTCACAAGAAAGACCGATTTCGTTGGATTTATCATTAAACTAGGCAAATTAGGCATAGACCCAAAGAAGATTAAAGCTATAGTGAATTAGTAAGAACCAGAGAACGTTATATAGTTAAGGTTGTTCCTAGGGTTTTGCAATTACTATAGGAGGTTTATAGCACAATGGTTAAAGAATATTGAGCCGTTTACTTAATTAACAAAGAAAGAGGAACTATGGGTATGGGCAGAGGAGCAAAAGAAGTTATTTAAGGAACTCAAGGAGTTATTCACCTAGGAACCAATCCTCAAAATCTATTAACTAGGACTAGAGACAGTCGTTAAAACGGATATATTGGACTTTACACTAGGAGTATGCTTTATATAGAGACATAAAGATAGATGGCACCCAGTAGCATACTATAGTCGGAAGATGACACCACCAGAGTTAAACTATGACATCTACAACAAGAAGTTATTAGGTATAGTTGCAGCACTAAGGGAATAGAGAGCATTCTTACAAGGCACAGAAAAACTATTCGTGGTTAAGACGGATCATAAGAACCTAACAGGATTCCTAACGACGAAGGAACTCAACTAAAGACAGGTTAGATAGGCAGAAACGCTTATAGATTACTATTTTAAGATTTAGTATACCAAGGGTACAGACAATGCAAGAGCAGATGCGCTAAGCAGAAAGGCTGAACTACAAAATAACAAAAAGCCATCAGGGGCTTTACTGCAAAAAGATACAGATGGATTAATTAGGTACAATCACCCAAAAATCGCAGCAACTTAGGAAGATAAGTTAGAGAGAGTCTATAAGACACCAAAAAGCTTTTGGGCACAAAGAATTTTAGAAGCATAGCTAGAAGATCCATAGACGAATATGTACGAAAATCGAGAAGCAAAGTACATCCCAAAAAGCATAGCAGAGCACTTTGTGGAAGATTTCCATAAGGGACTAACTTAAGGACACAATGGAGCCACGGGCTTAGTGTCGAGACTTTAGGAGGAGTATATTATTGACGGAATCTAGAGGATAGCTAGAAAGGTCACTAGAGAGTGTTTAGATTACTAGAGGAATAAACCAACAAGGCATAAGCTATATAGAGGGCTATAACCTATTAAAATACCAGAAAGACCATAGGAGGTTATATTATGGGACTTTATTGTTAAGTTGCTAAAATTAAGAGATCCTATTACCGGACAAGATTATAACGCGATCTTAGTGATAGTAGACAAGCTTACAAAGTAGGGATACTTTATAGCGTGTACAGAAGAAATATCAGCAGAAGATGTCGCTAGAATCTATATTAAAGAAGTGTTTATAAGGCATAGAGCACTAAGCAAGATCATATCGGACAGAGACCCAAGATTCGTAGCAGCATTCTAGGAGGTATTCTTAGCGGAACAAGGAGTTCGAGTAGCAACTTCCACCGCATATTATCCGCAGACAGACGGTCAAACAGAAAGATTAAATTAGACACTAGAACAGTATCTAAGGCACTATATTAATCACGCACAGAATAATTGGGTATTATTATTACCAGTTACACAGTTTGCATACAATATAACACTACAAGAAGAAATAGGTACGTTACTATTTAAGGCGAATTATAGGCATAAGCCAAAAACATTATTATCGCCACATTAAGCAAAGAAGATAAGTAGCACGGCTAAGCAAAGAATGGAGACACTAATAAATCTTTATAAGAACCTCACAGAAACAGCTAAAGTAGTACAGCAAAGAATAAAGAAATACTATAACGCTAAGAGATCTAAGGGACCAGATCTTAAGGAGGGAGATAAAGTATAGCTACTATATAAAAATTTTAAGAGTCAACGACCAAGTAAGAAGTTGGACCATGTTAGACTAGGACCTTTCGAAATTAGCCAGAGGATTTCACCAGTTACGTTTAAGCTAAACCTACCAGCTAAGATAAAGATCTACCCTATACAGCATATCATAATGCTAGAGCTAGCACACGGAAATATTAAGCCACTAGTCTACGAAGCAGACACATACAGAGGACAAGAAGAAGACGAATGGCAAGTTTCAAAGATTGTTAGTCACAAGGACGTTAACAATAAAACATAGTACAAGGTTAAGTAGATAGGCTACAATGAGACTACCTAGAAGCCACTAGAAAATTTAAAGAACGCTATAGGAAAGGTATAGGAGTATCGGAAGAAAATAGGTTAGGTAATATTAAAAAAGAATTACCAAAGAATAAGTTACCTAAGGGGGACCCAGGAAGAGCGATTGCCGAACTACTTAGAGTTGTTTCCTTCGCTATTAGAAGAGAATCCGTTCTTTTATTACTAAGTTCCTGCAGACCTTATTCCATAAGTTTCTACTCCTTAAAACAAACCTTCTTACGAACCTTCTTAAGACGAAGAAGACGGGTAGAAGCAGAGAGACGAGCTTTAAGGGCACACTGTTAAGCAGCTGCAGCCTCTTGCTTCGCTTCCCACAAATAACGTAGTTTATCCAGGGCACTCAAAAGCTCACCATCAAGTTTTGTAGCAGTAGATTGAACATAAGACCCTACAACAAATTACTTAGGGAACTTAACGACTATTAAGAGTTATAGGACGCGTACACTTAGCGTTAGATATAGAGCGAACATTGCAGGACAAATAAATATTCGCTTTAGTGCACTTCGAATAAGAAGAGGGTTGCTGAGATAAAGGACTCGCTAGCGCAATATAAACTAACCCCTCTTTCGCACAATAAGAACACGGAGATAGCATTATTTTACCTAGCGACAGTATTAAAGCAACAGTGCGAGCACAACGCTGTACCTATAAAGAAGAAGGAGGCTTGGAAACCTTTAGAGGCATTATAAGTAACGATATTAACTAAATTAATTAGACGGACATCACACCTCTAGTAAACAACTTAGAGATGTTAGGAATCTTTAAGGACGAAAATGGAGAGGAGGGAGATGGTGTTACAGACGCTTTAAGTATAATGTTACGACTATTTAGAGAAGAGTCGGAAGAAGCTAGTTGGTTAATATAGGCATGGTCTAGGATGGAGCCAGTAGAACTATATAACGAGGAATGGTAACTAAGGTCATATAATATAATACGCGAGATACGCGAAGTACGGGAGGAACGTCACGTATATTACGTATATCACATACATTACGTACAAGAAGGATTTCATAGGAGTACGGTTGTGTATTTAAGGACCCTCAGTCCCTACCTAAATAGTTCCTTCCTTGTAGTAATTCTTAGAATACAATTAGAGTTAATCTGTTAGGCAACCACTCCACCAGTTATTATTACGTTATTAACTTTACGCATCACCTACACACCTAGCCTATTGACAGGACCCACCGTAGTACTTGCTACAAGGTTCCGTTACAATATTAGCAGATTTTTAAGAACTAAGCTTTATTTAGTTAAAGTGCTCTCCTTAAGGCTAGCTATAGAGTATTAGCGACATAGTATTAATAAAATGGCTTTAGGGCATGTAATTAGTTATAATTCGTATAATTTTATATTTGCTATTATAAAAGACACTTTTAACCATTAGAGTAATTCTAATCTCCCTTTTAGATTAAGAGGTAGGGAGATATTAAAACGAGGTGTTCTATATAATAGTCTGCGGCGTTTACTAGGCAAATTTAGGTTTGCTCCGTTCTAGTAGGTAATTATTTACACCTTTATATTTAGAACTTTAGGTTAATCCCATTGGCTTCTATCTTCCTAAAGGAATTAAATTAATAAAGTGGTGAAGAATATGGTGCTTTTAATTTGGGTAGACTCCGAACTTAATACTTATATTAATTGCATTATGCGGACCTATTCTTAAGTCTATATTAGGACTCCTACTTAAGTTATAAATTTGCGACCACGGCGCCTATTTTAACGTAAAAAAGGTAACTTATAGCTTAAATATTTAGATATCTATGCGTGGCTATTCTTAGTTAACCTAAGATTAGTCATTATATATTCTATCCTTTCTTTATATTATAGATACGTTATTAAGTTAACAAGAATAACATCTTTATTTCTTAATAGTTCGCACTTTTATTTGGATATTATATTCTTATATTAGCTATTAGCACCTATTCTAATTTAAGGAAGGTATTTTACTAGGGTAAGTTATTACTGGTTATATATATATACTTCGCTGCTTAACCGGTTAGAAGCCTAGCAGTAGGCTTAGTAGGCGCGCCCGTAGCCTTACTCCCTTTAAGAAACTTTAAGTATAGGTTTATTTAAAAAATACTTTTCCTTTCCGTCCTATTTCTTATCCTTTATTTCTTCTCTTTCCTTTTTTTTTCTTTATCCGCTATTAGGTTATAAAGGCTATACGCAGTCTCTTTATATTTAATAAAGAAAAGTAATTATATAATATATCTTCCGCGGCAACGTCTTATCCTCTAGCTATTTCTTTCTACGCTTTTATAGAACGGGGGGGTTGTATTAAAATTCTATAGCTTTTGGAAAACAGCTCTAATGTTACATATAACTTAACCACGCCTTACTAAAATGGCCCCTTACTCTCTAACTGGCATTAGTAAATTAATGATTAAAGGATAGATATTTAAAGTATATAAGTATAAACGATCGGATAGACGCTCTTTCTCCTAGCTAATCTAAACGAGGCTATACGCACTTTATAATCCGAAGGCGCTCTTTGCTTAAAAGGGGTTATTAAGAATACATTTAAAAGCGACATAATTAGGGAGGATATTATTGTTAACGATGTAGGAATTTTAATACTCTTAAAATTAATAGAATAGAACACTGATATATTTATAGGTTGTCCGTTCTATACTCTTTTAGGCCTAGAAATTAATCTATATTGCTAAATATAGGCCTTAGGACTTTCCTATAGGATTTAGCAAAATGGTAGTAAATGAAGAACGTACTACTAGTATCTCTTTAATATAGTGTATAGCCTTTCTAGGTAATAAAGCAACTTATACTATAAATATTAGCAAATGCACCTAGGAACGGCAGATAGGAGAAACGGTAACCTTAGTTATATAACTAGGTGATATATACATACTACACCTTAATACTTTAATTATAATTATTATTTTAACTGTAGGCTAGACTTATATATAATGGTTAGGTACCCTATAATATCCCTACCCCCTATATTAAACATTAAGGCGAAGCACGAGCAGTTTATATTAAGTATAATTGCCGTAATAAGCCTTATACGGAAGTTATAAAAACGACTTAGTTAGCCGATCTAGTAGCTAGCTTAGGCTAAAGAAAAAGTTTCCACGCACTTATGCCTGGTGAGTTGGTAGCTTAGAAAGCTAAGTAAAGGGGACTAAGACTTTAAATTATAAAGTTATGGCAATATATAGCGAGGAACTATTGCCTTAATAGAGTTAAATAAACGTAATTAAAAGAGAGTTGTAGTATTTTTTATACTTTTGATGGGCCAATATAGTTAGTAGTAGTGATAACGTAATAGCAACTAGTTGGAGGGCGTGGAGGGGTACTACCTTGGTAGATTGCCCTACCTTCTAAAAAGGGAATAAGGAGGTTAGGCATTAAATTATTTTTACAGCTCTTTTTATCGCTACTTATTTCCTATTGTACTTTACCTACTAAGTTTTAAGCAATTGTTATTAGCGCAGTTTTGTTATATTTAATTAACTTTATAAGGAGCAGATACGATATAAGTAAGCGGAAAAGCTTTACTATAGAAGTATCTATAGGTTAACTATTAAGCCTATAAGGCTAGTAAACGGCATCTGCTTCCTATACGGTCCTATAAGCGCTTCTTTATATAGCTACAAATCCTAAGATTAATCTCTCTAAAAACCTTAGGCGAAATCCTCGGAGTACTATATAGCTAAAGACGTTCGGCGCTCTCTATTATATATAAATAATATTAATAGAAGAAGTGGTGTATAGGATTTAGAATTTCTTTAATACTAAGCTAGAGCAAGAGGCCTTTAAAATAGTAGTACTCTCTATAGCTTATAGTAATATATTTTTTACTAAGCAATATATAGTGTAAACAAGAGGCTAAGATAGATGAGAATATTATAGTTAATAATAATACATTGGTTACGGATAAAGATATCCTTATAGTCTTTGTTTAGAAATAAAGCGGTATTAGGGTAGTATAAGCACCTTTATATAACTTAATTAGTACAGGTCTAGAGAAATAGGGTTAGGCTATTATTAGGGTAGGCAGAAGATGTATACTTTTTAGTAATCCTTTAGTGCGGTTTTTCCGCCGCAGCAGAACTTGATAGAAAGTACTCTAGTAGCTCTAAGCCCAAGTCGCTTAAAAATAACACTATATTTTTATTACCTAAATGGATTATTAGAAGTCCGTGCTCCCTTTTCTATAAAAGTTTAAATAGGACGCTCTCTGAAGGATTAAACTTTACAAGTAAGAAATTAGTAAGAAGTTGCGGCGTAATAGAGACTATATATAACCTATTTTCTCTATATAGTAATATAGTTTCTTCTAGGAAACTAAAGGAATTATTTGGGTCTATTATATAAATATCTATATTGAGGATGACCTAAGTATCTTAACTAAGTCCCCCTAGGTAAGTAGTAGATTGACTATCTGTTAGGAAAGTAGGTATATTTAATGCTTTTAGATTTAAGTGTTTCTAGGTTTAGGTATCTTAAATTGGTAAGGATTTATAGGGTACTGTTAGGTTAGCTATAGCGTATTATATATTAGTAATCTACTTACGATTATTATTGTATTTTGGGCGTTTTGCAACTTAAGTGACTGCGTTAAGACTATTTACGCTCTAGCCGCCTTAAGTGTAGTTAAGAGTTATTAGTTGATTGTAATGACTGCTATATAGTATTAAGGCTAGGTCGCAGAGCTCTTACGGAGTAATATTATAGGCTTAATTGCTAGTATAAGTGGCGTAACTATCTACGGTGGTTAATAGGCTTAGTTAACGCTTTTGCTAAATAGAGGGTAAGGATAGACTAGGTGTTGCTAATTAATAAGGTAATATTAGTAAATAAAAGGCTGAATTGTTTTAGGTATGTATATCTTAATGACTAAGTCTTTACTAGTTAAGGTTTTACTAGTTAAGGCTTTGCTAGTCGAGGCTTTACTAGCTAAGACTTTATTTCTATTAATTCCTTCTATAAGTCTAGGTGTCTTACTCTACGGTATTAATTAAGTAGTTTTAGGTCTTTAAAGTCCTCTCCGTAGGATTTATAGGGTTTAGTTTTTAACTAGTAGAGGTAGGTAATATAGGCTATACTTGGCGGTTTTACCTTTACTATATCCTGGATATATCTTAAGAGGGATAGCTACCTAGAAAAATTGGACTTGCACCCCTTAACTATGCAGTTAAACCTCTCCTTTGGCTTTAGCTTATTTGCATTCTTTTTTAATTAGCGCGTATAGGGCTCTACGGCGTCCTTTAGAATGCTAGTTTCCTCTTTAGAGCTGGACTTAGGATTATAGTTAGAGTCTTTTAGTTTTAATAAGCCTGTATCCTTATGGGTATTACTAGAATACTTTATAGATGTTTAACCTATTGCCTAATAAGCATAGGATTTGGTTATAAGATGTGAAATAAGATACTCTTTTACCATACTCTTAGTCTTAGAGATGCTTTATTACGATAATAATAATGTAAGAAAGGTATAGTAGGATATACATACCGAAATAGAGATAGGTTCTAGTATTTATGTTATTCTAATAGGAATAAGTTAGTGCTTTACTGGTGGCGACTATTAATAAGGGCCGGGGGATTTAAAAGTACTTGGCTTGGCGAACTGTTAACTAGTTATCTTATATTCTGGCGTATAAGCTACTCTCTATAACCGCTTCCTTAGTATAGTTTAATAAACTACGCCTCAAATATAGGAGAATTGACACACTATTGGAGGTAGTGCTTAGTCGATTTTCTAGAAAACAAATTTAGGATCCAGTTTAGCGATGCCGGATTGGAAAAATTAAAATCTAAATTTAAGAAACCGAATTCCGGGATCCTTAAACCCTAAATCTTTTATACTTTTAAATATACGCGGTTTTTAGGGTAGTAGATAATATTTCGCCTTCTTCCGATCTTTTATAAACTAGGCTTACATTATAACTACTTTTAAGATTTTTTATAGCTCGTACTGCACTTAGAAGAAGAGGTAATAGCGATGGATACGCTAGATAAAGACTTCGCAGCTATTAAAGCGTAGTGTTTTAGAGGGGTTATAAAGATTAACCTTAGAGCACTTAATTTCGGGCATTCTTTAGCGCGTAAATATTATTATGGGCCGTCTAAAAAAAAAGTTATAGTCCTAAAAAATATTTTTAAGAGAACTAGTTGTAACTAATTAACTAAGGAATATTTTATTAAGGCTATTATAGATAATAACGTACTTGTGGATACCCTTAGGGTCTCTAGTATTAATAAGAATACACTTTATTAGAAGGAAGACACTATAAAGATTCCCTACCTTCCTATAACCTAAGTTAATTACCTTAATAGATTATACCGCATCTGTGCTGCTAAGTAAGTTCTAGATCTAAATAATTAATAGTAAACTGTTAAGCTTTACTTTAAGCGTAAGTTTTAATATTTATACCCCCTATAAGTGTCTAACGCGATTTCTAAAACTCTCTTTAAACGCTTTAATAAATATCGTAAAGGCCTTTAAAAATGAGTAGCCCTTTTTAGATGGAGAAATATTTTATAAGATCTTATATTATTATTAGGGAAATAATAATAAATTGGAGAACTGATGGCGGAGTTGGCTTATAGCTATAAAAGAGAAAGATTTACGGCAGCTGTTAAAGAACAAGCGCTTTTAAGATGCATTTTACGCACTTAATAATATACCAGAACTCTTTTACCTAATTTAGCTAGGCACTCTATATTATTTTCTAGGTTTAAAGTATAATAAGGTATGTTTCTAAACTATATATATACTCTTACTTATACATATTTAGGAGATCCTTAATTTTCTTAAGTATATTTTAATTATCTAGAATTAAATTCTAGGCTATAAAACTATTCTAGGCTATAAAACTATTCTACCCCATAAAACTTTAAATATCTTATTTTCTGCTATTAATGCTTTTATATTATAGAAACTGGAGCTTTATATACCTACTATCTCTAAAAGAGACCGGATTTCTATTAAAAGTTAAATATAATTAAAAATAATATTTTCTACTATTACAGACTCCTATA
>Ga0307515_10004443_pt1 | contig 29033 bp, 6 predicted proteins | sample 17_EM_MG_FD_194513 | JGI IMG/M metagenome (GOLD analysis project Ga0307515, IMG submission 194513) | Populus trichocarpa ectomycorrhiza microbial communities from riparian zone in the Pacific Northwest, United States - 17_EM | ecosystem: Host-associated > Plants > Roots > Unclassified | place... | reverse complement strand
GGATACGAACTAAAAATATCGTTATCGCTATAATAAGTAAAGAAGACGATGTTGGTATCACCCAAGTGTATTTAATTGGCCTATTAACTGTTGAATTGATTCTTATCTAATAGGTATCGAAAGCAGAGGATTATAAGGATCGCAGTGCCTAAGTAGGGGGTTGATTAGTCACCATAAGGGTGACTAATCAAAGACACGACGACGACACGTCGACGACGCGTAACTACGTAACTTCTGTCCTTATATTCCGACAGACAAATAGCACAGCTAAGTAAAGGATAAAGATATTAATAAATCTTTATAAAAACCTTATAGAAATAGCTAAAGTAGTACAGTAAAGAATAAAAAGGTACTATAACGCTAAGAGATCTAAGGGACCAGATCTTAAGGAGGGAGATAAAGTATAGCTACTATATAAAAACTTTAAGAGTTGATAACTAAGCAAGAAATTAGACTATGTTAGACTAAGACCTTTTAAAATTATATAAAAATTTTCACTGGTTACGTTTAAGTTAAACCTACTAGCTAAAATAAAGATCTACCCTATATAACACATCGCAATACTAAAGCCAGTATACGGGAATGTTAAGCCACTAGTTTACGAAGCAGACATATATAAAGGATAAAAAGAAGACAAATAGTAAGTTTTAAAGATTGTTAGTTATAAGGACGTTAACGATAAAATATAGTATAAGGTTAAGTAGATAGGCTATAATAAAACTACCTAGGAGCTACTAAAGAATTTAAAGAACGTTATAGGAAAGGTATAGGAGTATTAGAAGAAAATAGGTTAGGTAATATTAATAAGGAAGGATCGCTAAAGAATAAGTTACCTAAAGGGGACCTAGGAAGAGCGATTGCTAAACTACTTAGAGTTGTTCCCTTTATAGGAAAAGAGTTAGTCCTTTTATTACCTAGTTTCTATAAACCTTATTCTATAAGTTTCTACTTCTTAAAATAAACCTTTTTATAAACCTGTTTAAGATATAGAAGATAAGCAGAGGCTAGAAGACAAGTTTTAAGGGCACGCTATTAAGCAGCCGCGGCTTCTTATTCCGCCTTTTATAATTAGCATAACTTATCTAAAGCACTTAAGAGCTTACTATTAAGCTTTATAGTAGTAGATTAAATATAAAACCCTATAACAAATTACTTAGGGAACTTAAAGACTATTAAGAGTTATAGGATACGTATACTTAGCGTTAAAAATAGAGTAAACGTTATAGGACGAATAAATATTTACTTTAGTACTCTAAATAAGAAAAGGGTTGCTAAAATAAAGGACTCGCTAGCGTAATATAGACTAACCCCTCTTTTATATAATAAGAACACGGAGATAGTATTACTTTACCTAGCGATAGCACTATAATAATAGTACGGGCGCGACGAGCTATAGAAGAAAGAAAAGTTACTTTAGGTATAATAAGTAACAATATTAACTAAATTAATTAGATAGATATTATACCTCTAATAAACGACTTAGAGATATTTGAGATCTTTAAGGATAAAGATAAAGAGGAGGGAGATAGTGTTACGGACGCTTTAAGCATAATACTATAACTACTTAGAGAGGAGTTGGAAGAAGCTAGTTAGTTAATAAGAGCACAGTCTAAGATAGATCTAGTAGAACTATGTAATAAGGAATAGTAACTAAGTCACGTAATATAATCTATATAATCTATATAATCTATATAATCCACGATAAAGTAGATAGAGTACGCGTACCTTACGTATAAGGAGGGTTTCCTAGGAGTACGGTTGTATATTTAAAGGACCATAGTCCCTACTCTAGATAGTTCTTTCCTTATAGTGATTCTCAGAATATAATTAGAGTTAATCTATTGGGCAACCACTCTACCAGTTATTATTACGTTATTAACTTTAGTTTATATCACCTACACACCTAGCCTAATAACGAGCCCATCGTAGTACTTGCTACAAGGTTCCGTTATAAAATATTTACAGATAATAAGGTAATAAGGGTAGCTTACTAAAAGTATACAAACCTTAAAGAAGTTATATTAGAAGTAGAGACTAAGACCGCTATAGAGCAAGGTTTAATAACGGGAGTTATAACACCATTAGATATGGCATCCATCGCTTTATAAGATAAAAGGAAGAGTATCTTACAGAGATTAAGCAAGTAGACAACTGCTAGTGCTAATTTATTACTTAATAAAGGCAAAAGGCTAAAGGCTTAAGATTCTTAAGATAAGATAAGGTATACCTAAGGACCTATAATAGACGAAAACAGATAGAGCAGGGTAGTAGCTCAGTTTAAAGATATATAAATGAGCTCGGGATAAGAGTTCCCAACGGCATAAGATTCTTAAGACGAGATAAGTAAGATTTAAGACTCTTAAGATGAGATAAGAACACTATAGATACTTAGTTAGACTAAGGTAAGAGCTAAACTTAAGTTAAAAGCAAGCTTAGGATTAAGAATTCTATAGAACTAAGACTTTAATATACAAATAAGGACTATTAATAAGGGAATTAAGAAGTAAGAAGACTTTAAGGATGTACTTACGAGACGCGAAAAGAAAGAAACTATGGCAGAATTTAGAGTAAGAATTACTGCATAGTAAGAACAGAAACTAGATAAGAGATCTAGTATATTAGGTTATATAAGGGATAGAGCACCTATATAAAGAATTACCAATAGGCCTAGGGCAGGTACACTAAGAGCTAAGTAGCTTACTAAACTAAAGTAAGAAGAGGATCTAGGGATTCTAACTAGGTTTAAGAAACGACATATAAAAGGCTATTATAACGCAGTAATAAGAAGATACTTCCTTATAGACGAGCTGTATATACTTAAAGGACTATACTAAAAGTGGTATAGACAGCGACACAATAACGAGTAGGAAGATTTCTATATATAGTTAAACAAAAAAGTTATCTAAGACCACCCAATTATAGAGAAGGCTATAACTTATATTAAAGGAGCCTTAATTATAATATTAAAGGATCTAAAGGAGCAATTAGAGGACTAGAGAAGCGAAAGGTAAATTTTAGTACCTATAAACAAAGTCGCAATGCTTAAATTAACATGAGAAAGGTTTAAACTTAAGGATAAAGACGAGCTAAGAGTTAACCTAAGATACTAAGTATATTATATACTATCGTGGATAATATATATAGATGATATATATAATATATATAGAGCACCTAAGGATAGGAACTAAAAGTATCTAGTAAGAATATATTAGATGTCGGATAAGGCAAAATATTAAAACGCTAAGTATATGCATGGTTAGCACCCTATAGAAGTTTAAAAATAAAAGGACTTAATACTTTAACTAGGAAGATTCCTTACGGAAGAATACCTAAATGGATAATAGTGGTAGGAATGTCTAGAGAATATCTGTCTATAGTATATTAAGAATAAAAAGCGAATTAAGTATTGGCCTAAAATAGACTAAGTATAAATAGGATCTAGTAGCTTATAATTAGGAAAAGTAGAGGCCTATAGGACTAGAGGGAGCCAGTAGTAGAGCCTTAGACCCTTAAAGGAATTTAAAGACAATACCTAAATTTACAAGTTAAGTGGTAAGATTAATAGTTTAAGGCATTAATAGATAGTGGAGCAATAAGGAACTATATCTTGCTAGTAGCAGTTAAAAAAAAATGGGGTTACTATATAGGAAGAAAGAACATTCTTACCTATTAGTGATAATTTTAGGAGATCCGATAGCCTACGGAGGAGGCATTATTAATCTTAAAACAGGACCTATTTAGTTAACTATTAAAGGGAGATAAGTTAAGATGTCTTTTAATATATTACCATTAGGAAATAATAAGGTAGTATTAGGAATGCCTTAGTTACAGGAATACAATCTAAAGATTAATTAGGTTATAGGTTAGGTCAATATTAGAGATACTTAATAATATAAGAGGTAATAATAAGCTAAGTTAGTATAGTACTAAGTAGGGGCGACCTATAAGGAAACGGAAAAGGGGTTAAGCTACGTACTAAAGAGATACTATAAGTATAGTAAGAAACTATAGTTACTAAAGAGTAAAAAGCTATTAGAGTATATAGTATAGGACTATAAAATAGAATTAGAACTAGGAATAAGTCTAAGGTTCTTTCCAATCTATAAGCTTACTAAGGAAAAAGGTAGAGCACTAAAGGAGTTTATTTAGGAAAACTTATAAAAGGGATATATTAAACTATTATAGTTATTAGTAGGTTATCCAGTACTGTTTATACTAAAGAAGAATAGTAAGCTAAGGCTGTATATTAACTATAGATAGTTAAACAGTATTACTAAGAAGGATAGATATCCTTTACCCTTAATTAGCGAAATTTAAGATAGGATAGGTAACGCGTAAATATTTACGAAGATAGATCTAAGATAGGCGTACCATTAGATTAGGATTAAGAAAGGCGACGAATAAAAGGCAGCCTTTAGGTTAAAGGAAGGACTATATAAACTATTAGTTATATAATTCGGGCTTATAAACGTACTAGTAATGTTCCAGAAGCGTACTAATAATATATTAGGAGAATACTTAGATAAATTTGTTATAGCATATCTTAATAATAATAATATTTACTTAATAACTAAGGAAGAATACGGAGAATACGTTAAATAGGTCTTAAAGAGACTATAAGAAGAATAGATGCTAGTAGTAATTAAGAAATACGAGTTCTTTACCAGGAAGACCAATTTTATTAGATTTATTATTAAACTAGGCTAGCTTAGTATAGATCTAAAGAAGATTAAGGCTATAGTTAATTAGTAAGAACTAGAGAATGTTACGCAGTTAAGGTTATTCCTAGGATTTTGTAATTACTGTAGAAGGTTTATAGCGTAATGGTTAAAAGATATTAAACTATTTACGCGATTAATAAAGAAAGAGGAACTATAGGTATAAGGAAAGAAATAATAAAAACTGTTTAAGGAAGTTAAGAGGTTATTTACCTAGGAGCTAGTTTTTAAGATCTATTAACTAGGGTTAGAGATAGTTATAAAAACAGATATATTAGACTTTATACTAAGGGTATGCTTTATATAGAAATATTAAGATAGATAGCACCTAGTGGTATACTATAGTTAGAAAATAATACCACTAGAACTAAACTATAACATCTATAATAAGGAGTTGTTAGGTATAGTTACAGCATTAAAGGAATAAAGAGCATTCTTATTAGGTATAGAAAAACTATTTATAGTTAAGATGGATTATAAGAACCTAATGGGATTCTTAACGACGAAAGAACTTAACTAAAGATAGGTTAAATGGGTAGAGATACTTGCGGAATACTATTTTAAGATTTAGTATACTAAGGGTACAGACAATACGCGAGCTAATGCGTTAAGTTAAAAAGCTAAACTATAGAATAACAAAAAGCTATTAGGGGCTTTACTGCGAAAAGATATAGATAGATTAATTAGGTATAATTACCTAAAAATTATAGTAACTTAAGAAGAACTAGATAGAGTTTATAAGTTACTAGAAAGCTTTTAGGTATAAAGAATCTTTAAGGTATAACTAGAAGAACAGTTAGAATACCTAGGAGAAGAGATATTATATAAGCATAGAGAGGCAAAGTATATCCCAAGAAGTATAGCGGAATACTTTATAGAAGATTTCTATAAGGGTCTAACTTAAGGACATAACGGAGCTATAAGCTTAGTGTTAAGACTCTAAGAGGAGTATATTATTAATAAAATCTAGAATATAGTAAGGAAGGTTATAAGAGAATATCTAGATTGCTAAAGGAATAAACTAATAAGGTATAAGTTATATAGAGGGCTATAACCTATTAAAATACTAGAGAGACTATAGGAGGTTATATTATAGGACTTTATTATTAAGTTACTAAAGTTAAGAGACCCTATTATAGGATAGGATTACGACGCGATCTTAGTAATAGTAGATAAGCTTATAAAGTGGGGATACTTTATAGCCTATACAGAAAAAATCTTAGCGGAAGATATCGCTAGAATTTATGTTAAAGAAGTATTTGTAAGACATGGAGCACTAAGTAAAATTATATTAGATAGAGATTTAAGATTTATAGCAGTATTTTAGGAGGCATTCTTAGTAGAATAAGGAGTTAGAGCAGTAACTTCTACCGCATATTATCCGCAGACAGACGGTTAAACGGAAAGATTAAATTAAACACTAGAGCAGTATCTAAGATATTATATTAATTACGCATAGGATAATTAGGTATTGTTATTACTAGTTATATAGTTTATATATAATGCAATACTATAGGAAGAAATAGATACGTTACTATTTAGGGCGAATTATAGGTATAAGCTAAGAATATTATTATCGCCACGTTAAGTAAAGAAGATAAGTAGTATAGCTAAATAAAGAATAGAGACTTTAATAAATCTTTATATAGACCTTACAGAAACAGCTAAGGTAGTACAGCAAAGAATAAAGAAATACTATGATACTAAGAGATCTAAGGGACCAGATCTTAAGGAGGGAGATAAAGTATAGCTACTATATAAAATTTTTAAAAGTTAACAACTAAGTAAGAAGTTAAACTATATTAGACTAGGACCTTTTAAAATTATATAAAGAATTTCACCGGTTACGTTTAAGTTAAACCTATTAGCTAAAATGAAAATCTACCCTATATAGCATATTGTAATGCTAAAGCTAGTATATAGGAATATTAAGCCACTAGTTTATAAGGCAGACACGTATAGAGGACAAAAGAGAACAAATAGTAAGTTTTAAAGATTATTAGTTATAAGGACGTTAATAATAAAATATAGTATAAGGTAAAGTAGATAGGCTATAATAAGACTACCTAGAAACTATTAGAAAATTTAAAAAAACGTTATAGGAAAGGTATAGAAGTATTAGAAGAAAATAGATTAGGCAACATTAATAAGGAGGGATTGCTAAAGAATAAGTTACCTAAGGGGGACCTAGGAAGAGTGACTGCTAAACTACTTAGAGTTGTTTCCTTTATAGGAAGAGAGTTAGTTCTTTTATTACCAAGTTTCTACAGACCTTATTCTATAAGCTTCTACTCCTTAAAATAAACCTTCTTACGAACTTTCTTAAGACGAAGTAGTTAAGTAGACGCCGCAATGCGAGTATCTAGGGCCTTTTATTCTGCATCTTGAGAACGCTTAAGCTTAGTAAGGGCCTGCGCTAGGTCACTATCTAGCTTTACAGCAACAGTTTAAACACAAGACCCTATAACAAATTACTTAGGGAACTTAGAGACTATTAAGAGTTATAGGACGTATATACTTAGCGTTAGAAGTAGAACGAACGTTATAAGAAGAATAAACGTTTGCTTTAGTGCACTCTAAACATAAAGAGGGTTACTAGGAGGAAGGACTCGCTAACACAATATAAACTAACCCCTCTTTCACATAACGAGAATATAAAGACGGTATAATTTTACTAAGTAATAATATAGCAGTAATAGTACGGGTATAATATTACGCGTGTAAAGAAGAAGATGCTTTAGGTATAATAAGTAACGATATTAACCAAATTAAATAGACGGATATTATACCTCTAGTATATAACTTAAAGATGCTAGGAATCTTTAAGGACAAAGATAAAGAGAAGGGAGATAGTGTTACGGACGCTTTAAGTACAATATTACGACTACTAGGAGAGGAGTTAAAGGAAGCTAGTTAGTTAATATAGGTACGGTCTAGGATGGAGCCGGTAAAACTATATAATAAGGAATGGTAGCTAAGGTTACATAGTGTGCTACGTAAGGAATAGGAGGAACGAAGGAAATGTATATACCTTATATACCTTACGTATATTACGTACAAGAAGGATTTTATAGAAGTACGGTTGTATATTTAAGGACCCTTAATCCCTACCTAGATAGTTCCTTCCTTGTAGTAATTCTTAGAATATAATTAGAGTTAATCTATTAGGCAACTACTCCACCAGTTATTATTACGTTGTTGACTTACTTACAATACCTACACACCTAGCCCATTAACGAGCCTATCGTAGTACCTGCTACAAGGTTCCGTTACATACTAGGTAGATGCTATACGTAGGGACTAGGTCTTTAAGAAAGATATATAGCTTAACCCGTAATAGATCTATATACTACACCGCCCCTAGACTAGCTATACTACACTACCTACACTAGAGACTTAGGAAGCTAGTAATAACTTAGCTAAGTTAACTATAAAGGACTTAGGCCCTACGCAGCTATAAAGGAAAGCTAGGAATATTAGACGCTATACTAAACTAATAAATAGGAAAGATAACTTATAGAAAATAGAATATAAGCTAAGGAAGATTATAAACCTTATACCGCAAAATATAACCTAATAGATATCCGTAAAGGAACTAGCGAACCTTCTACTAGTTAATATCTGCTATATTAGTGCCGTAGAATTCTACTAGAACTTAGTTTAGCCTAATACCGTTACCATTATAACTAACTTATACGAAATTAATTAAATAATTAAGGGAAAAAAAGGTAAGCTTAGTGGATAAAAAAGCGAGCTTATAGATAAGGAACTAGTAGAATAAAAGCAGCCCTATTAATACTAGAAATTTAAGGATATATTCTCTAAAGCAGCGTCTAATATACTTTTACTTTACTAACTATATAACTATAAGATCAAGATTAAGCAGGGTAAGGAAAATACCCTTAGCTTTAGCCCCCTCTATAGGCAGTTTATTACTAAATTATAGGCTATAAAGTAGTATTTTATTAATAACCTAAATAAGGGCTTTATTAAGCCTAGCTAAGCTCCTTTTGCCTTACCTATTCTTTTTATTAAAAAGCTAAATAAAGGACTCTGCTTTTATATTAACTACTATAAACTAAACAATATAACCCGTAAGGACCGCTATCTACTACCCCTACTTAATAAGACTCTAGCCCGAATAAGTAGAGCTAAGGTCTTTATAAAGCTTAATATCCGCTAAGCCTTCTACTAAATTAGGGTAAACCCTAGGTCTAAGAATCTTACTATATTTTAGACCCATTACGGAACGTATAAATATAAGATACTTCTATTTAGACTAACCAATGAACTAGTTATATACTAGCGGTATATAAATAATATACTCTTTAACTACCTTAACAACTTCTATACGGCCTATTTAGATAATATTATAATTTACTTTAAGAATAAGCTAGAATATAAGGAGCATATCCATAAAGTTCTATAACGGCTCCGTAAGGCTAGCCTCTAGGTTAATATTAAAAAGTTAAAGTTTAGTGTTAAGCGTATAAAGTACCTAGGTTTTATTATTAGTATAGACGGAATTAAAGCCAACCTAGAAAAGATAGCTGTAATTAACTAGTAGGCACCTCTATGGACTGTAAAGGAGGTATAATTATTTTTAGGTTTTTATAACTTCTACTAACGTTTTATTAAGAACTATAGCAGAATCGCCTAGCCTTTTAACCATCTTACTAAAAAAAACCAGCCCTTTTACTTTAATGCTATATATAGGCAGGCCTTTAATAAGCTTAAAAAACGGCTAGTATCGGCTCCCCTACTTACCTATTTTAACTTAAAATGGCCCTTAATACTAGAAACTAATGCCTTAGACGGCGTAATAGCTAGTATTTTTTCCTAAAAGCAACCGGATAGAGAATGGCACCCTATTATATACTATTTAAAGACTATAATAGATACCGAGCTAAACTACCATATCTATAACAAAGAAATGCTGGCTATTATCTCTAGCTTTTAGCACTGGCGTGTATAGCTAGAGGGGACCCCTAAGCCAATTAAGGTAGTTTCAGATTATAAGGCCCTAGAATACTTTATAATAACTAAGGCCCTTATAGCCTAGTAGGCACGCTAGGCGGATACCCTATCTTAGTTTAACTTCTTAATTATATATAGACCAGGCGCTATAAACCGTGTGGACGCTCTTATAAGGCGTAAATAAGACCTAAATAATTAGACGGCTGCGAAGATTTTATTATAGACTTAGACGCTACTATAACTAAAATACCTTAACCCCTAAATACGGGAAGAACTAAGTATAGACTTCTTAGGCGCCAAGATATGCCCTATTAGCTCCTCTAAACTTAACCTTATTAATAAACTACTATAGGCTAACTAAAAAAACCCCTCTCTACAGGAGTACTATAAAAAGGTAAAGAATATTACTAGCCTATAGTCCCTTAAGAACGGACTACTTAAGTACTAAAAACGGCTAGTAGTAGCTAAGGAATAGAACTTACGGACCTAGCTTATTACTAAAGCTTATACCTAGGTCTCTACGGCCTACCTTAAAAAAAATAAAACCCGTAAGATTATTAGTAACCGCTACTACTAGCCTAGAATAGTTATAAATATTAACCGCTATATACGGAATTGTAATAACTGCCGTAGATCTATAATTCCATAAGATAAGACCCTAGGACTATTAAAGCCACTCCTAATACTAAAACGCCCCTAGTAGTATATCTCTATAGACTTTTATAAACTACCTACGGACCGTAACGGATATAATATAGTTATAATCCTAGTTAACCGCTTTAGCAAGCGCCCGTTTTTAATCCCCTATTATAAAAATATTAATGCTAAAGAGGCGGCCTAACTATATATCTACTACGTCTACCAAATTTATAGACTACTAGATACTATTATATCCAATTATAGGCCGTAATTTATATCGGCTTTTTAGAATAAGTTTACCTAGATCTTAGGTATTAAGCTAAAGCTTTCTATAGTATACCACCCCTAAATAAATAATTAGACGGAAATTATAAATTAATACTTAGACTAGAGACTTCAGCCCCTTATTAACTACTTTTAAGATAACTAGGCTAAACTACTACCCTTAATAAACTATACCCAAGCGACCCTACCCCACAACTCTATAGAATTTGCCCCTATTTAACTAGAAATAGGTTACTTACCCTATATAAGCTTTAACTTAAAAAAAAACTAGAAGGACCCTAGACTATACGCGAAAAACTATCTTATAAGGAAGCACAGTAGTACGCTAAGCGCTTAAAAGATGCCTAGATAGTAGCCTATATAAATCTTAAAAAGGCCTAGAAGTTAATGTAATAGTAGGTAAATAAGTATAGGCGAGAGCCTAACTTTACTATAGGAGATATAGTCTAGGTTATAATAAAGAACTAAAAGACAAAATGACCTAGCCGTAAGCTAGACTATTAGATAGTAGAACCGTGTAAGGTTCTTAAAAAGATAGGCAACTTATATAAAGTAAAGCTCCTAGATTTAATTAAGGTTTACCCTATTTTCTTTCTAGATAAACTATAAAAAGCCGCAAATAACCTATTACCTAAATAAAAGAATAAACCTCCCCTATTAATCTAAGTTAATAGCGATAATAAATAGGAAATTAAAGAAATACTAGCCTATAAGCTTATAAGGGGAATGTTAAAATATTGTGTTAGTTAGAAAGGGTACAACCTAGACCCTACTTAGTACCCTATATAGAACTTTATAGGTAGTCCCTATAAGCTTTAAAGGTTTTATAGCTGTTACCCTAATAAACCTAGACCTCTAAAGTACCTTAATAAGTAGATAGAATGCTAGAATAGCGAAGATAATAAGCTACCTATTAAGCATAAAGATAAGAATACCCTATAGACATAATACGGACGTATAAAGCCTAAGGGTAGGCTTTTTTAGAGGGGGGGGAATATTATAGCGCTAGTGGAAATTAATAGATATTAGTAGAAACTAGTAGATTATAGCTAATAGATATTAGTAGATTATAGCGGATAGTTATAGATAGTTGCAGATAGTTTTATATAGTTTTAGATAATTGCCGTTACGTAACTAGAGGATTATATATAACATTAAGCGGCGCCACCCTCCGTCTCCTTTTCTTTCTTTAGCTTTAGATCCTTGTTTATAGACTACCAATTATATAGGCTTACGCGTCCCTCTTACCGTACTCGTGCCTTAATTAACCAAGTCGTTAATACGTAATAAACTAGAATCTAGGACCCTATATAGAAATTAAAGACATAGAGCTTTATACAGTCTATAGGGCCCTAAAATACCTAAACTTAGGATAGGAATAGACGTTAGAGGTTCTTATAGTTTTATATTTTCTACTATTTTCTTACTATTTAATAGTTGCTAGCAATCTAGTATCTTACTAAGAAGTGGTAAACCTCTAATTTAGAGGTTTATAAACTACTAGCATATAGCTACTAGTATATATTAAGCTGCCTAAAAAGGATTAATATATATCCCTTGCATTAATTATATACTTAGAGGTATAGCCCATATACGCGATTAAAAAACATTAACTTCCTTATATCGCGTAGAGAATAGATAACTTTATTAATTAATTACACCACTATAATGGTTCGTAACTACATTTCTAATAATATAGATCTTGTACAGCCTACTCAATATTCTCGTTCCAAAAGTTAGGTTGTAAAAAAGCTACCACTAGCCCCCGGACTACTACCTTCCTTTAAGCCTCTCCCCATGTTTAATAATTGCGAGTATAGTAAGCTAAATCTTTTAGAATATATCGACAATAAGGATTCTTAGCAGCTTTTTAAGCTATTTTAGAATAACGAATTAGTTAATTAACTTATAGAGTATATAAATAAGAACGCAAAGCTACACCTACCTCCAGAGGATAAGGACTTCCTATATAGGTAGAAGCCTATATTTAGGTAGGAGCTATATACATATTTAGCAGTACTTATTTATATAGGGCTATATATAGAAAACACCATTATAGACTTCTTATATAGGATAATGTATAATATTCGGAATTATATTAGAGCAAATTAATAGTAGTAAATTAATTGCTATATCTACTGTACTAAGCTAAAACATAAAGAGGATAAAGGCTTCTAAAGTACTTTTAAAAGAATTAAGGAGCTTAGTAAGGAACTTTGCCTTACTTCAATAAAGTTATATACGCCTGGAATACACCTTACCGTTAATAAAACTATTAAGCGCTTTACTGGCCGTACATCTAAAATTATTAATATACTAACTAAGCCTACGCCCAAAGGATTTAAGATCTAGATGCTAGGTAATTAGGGTTACATTCTTAATTAGATATTTTATACAAAAGGCGACAATAGAGGCCTAGTAAATTTGGATAAGTACTAGGTAGAGGAGGAAGGCTTTTTAAAGACACAGGCAGTAGTACTAGATTTCCTAACCTAGGAAGATCCTACTACCGGCCGCTGTCTCTACTAGCCAAATAAACATACCGTTTGGCTAGATAACCTCTTTATATCTATTAAACTACTTTATTAGCTTTGGTAGCTTAGAATTAGGGGTATAAAAATAGTCTAAATAATAAAGATAAGGCGTAAGGAACTTAATAGTAAAAAAGGACAGAGGGAAGGGCAGGAAATTAGTAAAACTATATTACTAATTAAGCAGATTAATTAAACGCTTGTAGACCTTAAACTCCTCTACTAAAGCCAGATTAAATGGGGTATACTATATAGGAGGCTTTTAGAAAACAGAACAGTAATAAAGTTCGCTTAGAAGGACGCCAATATAGTCCTATTCATAAGTACTATTAGCAACGGTTTATAACTTAGTTTAATACTAAGGCTCTACAGCTAATAACGTCATCTATTATAGGCTTAAACTTTATTAAACGCGAGTAATAACGGCCTGCTACTACCTTCTTAAGCTCTTAGCAAACTCGTAAGGTATTTAGCAACGCCGCTAGAAAGTGGCTAACTATACCAGAGTTTATTAATATATATAATCGCTTTATAAAAGGCGTCAACATAGCTAACTAAATGAGATCCTATTATACCTCTTAAGATCCATCGCTGCACTTAGAAGCCTCTCTTTTACTTCCTTCTTAATACTACAGTTACTAACGCCTATAAGTTATCGTCCTACGCAACTCGCGGCTGGCTTAATCACGCTAGCTATAAGGCCTTTCGCGAAGATTTTGTTAACGCCTTATTTAAGCACTCCGCCCGACTTCCTCGGCAGTATAAATTAAGAGTCTCTATGGATAAGATAATATGGTACCTAGTAATAGAGCACGGGTATAAGCCTAAAAAGATTAACGAGAAGGTAGTTTCTTGTGTAGCTTGCCTATAAGTGGGAGGGGGGGTTAAGTTTAAATAAGTAGTCGCCGGAAGCCTCTTTATAAGCTATCAGCAAATACTATAAGGAAGCCTTAAAACAGTAAAGCCTGGAAGAGGCCTCAAAGGTTTCCACGAACCAAATTTGGGTGTAGATTATGTTGTATACCCCTCTGCAAGACGGGGCAGTGTTGGCAGGACCACGTAGATCAACTCAACACTAAAGAATGAAGCTCTATATATAATATATATACGAAATTTAACATATTTATAGCCTCATCTACGAGGCCTTGGTTTTCTGGCAGAACGATTGACCGCCTGCAAATGCAACTTCCTGATTGGTGCGCACGGAGCACAGCTCTGAGGACGCATTTATCAATGCAAGGGATAGAGCCATAGCGCCATAGCCCGGAGGCCATATGCGTAGTATTGTATGTAGTACAATACAATGGATATAAAAATATATAATATAAAAAAGCTCGCCTATAAGATGAACGGACCGGCATTCTCGAGGAGGATATCCCTAAGCGTCTTTGATATTTGTCAGATAATAGTAACCACCTATCTCAGTTTATCATTCCTATATCGGGTATAGGCTAAGGGTATCTTGGCAGCTGATCTTGACTATATATATAGAGGCTCAAGAGCCACTCTCAATCGGAAAGAGTTCTCATTCTTGATCTTACTTTTTGACAATACTTTACGCAACTGATTTACAATCCCAACTACAATCGATTAAAGCCAGCCCCATGAATACACCTCAGTATCCTTTTACTACACCACAAGGCTTTAAGTTTCCTACATATATTCATAAAGTTTTCAAATATTCAATCACTATCACTGCTTATGAATGAATATATCGTTAAGAACCAATGGATAAAATTATCGTTGGGACCCCTGGGCAGAGGATACATCGTGCTCTTTGAACATAGAGAGTCCTTCCATTAGAGCCATGAGCACGTCGTTGGTTGACTTTGCGGCCGCAAGGGAGATTAGCTGCTGTTCACATAAGTACTCCTCGTAACGACTTCTCGAGGCTGGGGCGGAGTGGGTCATCGTGGAAATAATATGAGCGAAGACTACGGAGGAATCTATGAATCGCTCGAGTGAGGGATTTGATCCGAAATATCGTACTCCATGTAGTCGAGGAAGCCAAGGTAATTAAGCAACCAGGCTTGGCCTGGTGATCGTCAAGTACTTCAAGAGCATGAAGGCGCCCTTCTTTAGCTGGCCAAATATAAAGCTGCACGTGGGGTGGAACGTTAAGCAACTCGGAGGTGGCTAATTGCACTCGTTTGTATGCCCAAAAACGCACTGTAAGCAGAGCTCTCTACTCGGTTACTAGGGAGACCTTGCACAAATCAAGTTTCAAATTACTAGTCAACAAGCCTCTATCGGTGCTGTGGCTACAGAATCTGGCATATAAAAATTTCTACGTTTGAGGTGTGGTGTTCCAGTCCGAGAGTCGAATGCGGGAGATATTCAGGGAGGAACAGTTCTGGTCAAACTCCCATCTCATAAGATAGAAACGGTAAATCTTCGCTTTTGATTTAGAAAAACCTACTTTATATTTGTGTCCATATTTGCCGCTATGTGCAATCATCGCATCTGGTAGTCATCCAACGCCATGCCCTTCGCAATCTTCTTGATCAAAGCCTTCTTCAAGAATTGCTCGCGAGCTAGACTCCGAGTTTGCTGTTAATGATAAGCGAATTAGCGCAGATACCAGTGCAGAGGATCAGAAGTTTTATACCTTTACGAACACATCCGCTCCAACACGCCCTCTATCCAAAGCTCGGCCAAGGACGAATAAAGCATCTGCACATGCCCTTTCCTCCGCACATAGCGAGTACAGTTGGCCACCCACTAAAGTCGGGGCCACCAATACGTCATCCACATCCGGCACTTTGCGTGTCCGTGCCTCTTCCATTACGCGGTCAGCCTCAACCATTGCGTTTCGTAGGATCTGCTCGTTTGACGCTAGTGCCGCATCTAGCTGCTGTAATTGATCGAGTTCTGCTTGTAGGCGCCCGTGGGCTTCACGCAAGGCAAACTGCTGTGCTTGCAGAGATGCTATGGCATTCGTATTATCTGTTGTTGTTTGCCGGAGCTGAGCTACGAGTGTAGAGGATAGTGCGGTAAGAAGAGCATCCTTCTCTGGATTTGGAGGTATGGGGGGAGCAGGAATAGGGGCGGACTGGCCACTTTGAGATGGTAGCGTGACATCTAGTGGCGAGTCTAATAGGTCAGGAATGGGGTTTTTCGGCCTTTGGGGTAGCTGAGATGTAGACTGGGGTAGATATTGGGTTTGCTGGCTTGGAGGCAACATATTTGTCATTGGATATTGTCGAGCAGGCATTTGGCCCGTGGGCCCTCCATATTGAGATGGTGCTTGAGCAAGCAAATAATTTGCTGGAGGTCTTTGGGGCTGTTGAGGTTGCTGAGGCTGCTGAGGCTGCTGAAGCTGTTGGGTTTGCTGGGCCTGCTGGGGTGTTGTAGGGGCTGTTGGTTGTTGCTGGTAGAGTCTCTGAGGCTGTTCATCAGGAGTAATTGGGCTGACAGGACTTCCAAGTTCGTATGATGTAGACTGGAAAGGTTGCTGGGTCATTTGAGCCTGTACGTGTGGCCGCACCGGTCGTCCTATAGGAGTTGGAGGGTTCATATCATAGCTTGGTTGTCGATGCTGTGTAGCATGCGGCATTCTTCTAGAAGTTTGCCAATTATCTGGATGTCCATATCTATTTTCAGGTATCCTTTGTGGGTATGGAGGCACAGGTGGTAGTCTCTGAGCACTATCTTGTAGCTGTTGTAGTCTGTCTTGCGAAGGATCATGCGGCTTCAAGAGTTTAGGCGGTGGCTGAGGTTGTTGTACGGGAGATGGAGAGGCCGTTGGAGCAGGCCGCATTTCTTTCCGCAATTCTTCGGGTGGTGGAGGGACCGGTGGACCAGTCTGCTGGCTGCTTGGAGGCCCATATTGGGACTGTTGCTTGGAACGCACTGGAGGTTCTTTTGCAAACACCCCGCGAAGGACTGCTAGGAAGTCAAAAATCGTAGATTTCTTGAAGAAGAGGTCAGCGTAGGTCAACCAAAAGTCTCCTAAAGCATGAAAGAGCACTTCAGTTGCTCAACATACGTCCCAATATTTCCCCCATTGCGCCAAATATGGATGATAAATCCTCCCATCCCCGCTAACATGCTGCCCTGGCCTGACTAGCATATCCTGGGAGGGAGTCACATAGACTATCGGCGATTCCCGTGGGTATGCATGGGGCACCCATAATGAAATGGGAAAGCCATAGGTAGCGCCTCGAAATGTGACAGGAAGGGTCCCACTGAGAAGCAGGAGGAGAGCAGACGCGCCATTTTCGTATGCTGGGACATGCCATAATTTCAGTATCAATATATATTGGTATACGGGAGACCATCGCAAGTGGAGGCGTACTATAGACCTCCGTTCGTGGAGAAAGAGATGGATAGTCCGCGAGGGCTTCGGCGACGTCGGAGTACGTGCGATTAACGTCGGGATATTCCTGAAAAAGGCCCCGTTAGCGGAATTGACTATAAAACTGAGGACTCAACGGGTGTTTACACTAGGGAGAACACTGTATAGCCAATTTAGGACTTTATCTGGCACTGGGGCCATGTTGCGATTTGGGCGCGAAGGCGGTTGCGGCGAGCATGCGCCATGAGTAGATATGACGACTATCGAGCCATGAGCACCGAATATGGCTTTCGAAGGTAGTAGAAGTTGATGGATGAGAATACCGATGTTGAAGCGTGTCTCAGAGATCGATTAGTAGGCTATTTGCGGGCGTTGGCGGTCTTCTGGTGGAGATTCTCAACGCCGAGCATTTCACAAGGCCACCACCATCATCAGGCATCAAAAAAGCTTTACAGTTAAATTTGAGCATTGTTTTCCTTCAGTGAAGAGTAAACTCATCAAGAGTCAAAACTGATAATATACAATGTACAATTTATACAGACAGTCGTCAACGCATACTGCAACAAGCAGCTCAGTAAAGCAAATCTAGCCATATTCTGTCCTTGCGCAGTCCTTTGGCATAGTAGCCTAACCTATAATTATAACTCATCAATCTTAATGCTGGCTCCATTCAATAGTGTTCAAATCAATTCCTTCTTGGACCAGCTCCCACAGAGGACTGAGCTCTCTTAAGAAGGTCACTCGTTCTCGCACAGCTTTCAATACATAATCAATTTCCTCTTCGGTTGTGAATCTGCCGATGCCGAAACGGATGCTGCTGTGTGCACTTTCATCGCTACTGCCGAGAGCTCTCAGGACGTAACTAGGTTCCAACGAGGCCGAGGTGCATGCGCTTCCTGACGAAAGAGCAATATCCTTAAGAGCCATGAGGAGCGATTCACCCTCAACATACGCAAATGAGACGTTAACACAACCCGGATAATGGCTAGAGGCATCACCATTTAGAGTGGTGTGCTCCAGGGCTAACAGTCCGTCGAGAAGGCGTTTTGATAATGCCGAGATACGCTTCCCATCATACTAGATTGGATCAGCTTCCATTATCTCCGTTCAAGAAATAGAGAATTGTCTTAAGAATTGTGTCCATCTCATAACCCCTGCTATGTAGCAACATAGTATGTCGACGTACAGGTGCAAGCACCTATAGCTTTCGTCGAAACACTCAGAAAGCCATGCATGTATAAAGCGAATAATCATAGTGACGGAAAGGTGTAAATTGAAGAACTTAAGGAAAATATATGCGTACCTCTATGTCCTCTTTACATATACGTGCTGCCTCGCCAATCCCAATGGCAAGCGGCGGAGCCAATGTGCCACTCCTTAGGCCGCGTTCTTGACCACCGCCGGTGATGATTGGGTCAAGCCGGACTCTTGGTCTACGTCGGACATAGCATGCTCCAATTCCCTTAGGGCCGTATATTTTATGCCCCGAGATGGACATAAGGTCTATATTCATTTTGTTGACGTCGATTGGAATTTTTCCAACCGCTTGAGCAGCATCTGTGTGGAAGAAAATTTTTCTTGATCGGCAAAGCCTTCCAATCTCTCCAACCGGTTGGACCACACCAATCTCATTATTGACAGTCATGATGCTGACAAGAGCGGTTTCGGGCCGTATAGCAGCTTCAAGCTGTGCCATGTTGATAAGTCCGTTGCTTTGAACAGGTAGATACGTTATTTCGAAGCCTTCATCTTGCAGATGGCGGCAGCTGTCCAGGACACATTTATGCTCTGTTTGGCAGGTTATGATGTGCTTCTTCTTGCCTAACCGCCCAAAAAACCTGGCAACACCCTTGATACTCATATTGTTACTTTCGGTGGCTCCACTTGTGAAGATAATCTCTTTAGGGTCAGCACCGATGAGGTCAGCAATATACCCTCTTGCCTGTTCCACCGCTTTTTCAGTCTCCCATCCATATGCATGTGTTCGCGAATGAGGATTGCCGTAAAGACCAGTCATGAAGGGCAACATTGCATCAAGGACTCGTGGATCCATGGGTGTTGTCGCCTGCATATCTAGGTAGATAGGACGCATGCCTTCGTCCATTATAGTTGCCTGTTTTAACAGTTCTAGTGATTATCAGTTCGTAGTCAACCCATAAATTTCCTACTGTTATGAACTTACCAGCTGAAGGACTCATCGTGTCTGCACTCAATCTAGAGGTAGGTATAGTCTCATCCTGTGGCCTCTTCCCAGTCTTTTGTAAGAATGCCTTCTGATCTGCCTTGATGGCTGTATCAACGCTGACGGTAGCGTTGATAGGTTTGGTCTCGGAAACATAACTTCGTCGTCCATTGTGGCCAAAAGCGGTGGCGGGTCGCGGTGAAAAGTGAGAAAAGCTGTTTGATGGGTATCGTCGTGAGCAAATCCTGAGGGCCTGCCTCGCTGCTGATGGGGTAATATTAGACATGATGAATCGAAAGCTTGGTGTCTTGGTGTAAGCTCCACCAGAGCTTGCGACATTTCTTATCAGATGGTTTTCGTAAGCGACACCCCAGCGGGCAGACCTCCGTAAACAGCCCAATCCCAATTGAATGTTTGCTGGCTTGCAGGAAACGTCAAGTGCCTGGCTGTTTTCACATATTCTGTACTCGTGTGTTCTCCGTCAGCGTCTTTAATATTGAGGTTGCACGCATGCTGCTAGTCAAGTTTGAAATCCGAGAGTGACAAAGTCTTTCAGCCATTACTTACGAGGCTCGTGCTCAGCCACTGCTAGCTTCGTCATAGGATCGGCTTCAGGACATTGAAAGCACCCACGGACTTGATCCAAACCTCCACCACCAACGCCTACAACTTCAGAGCGCATCTCTTCGCCAGTATCCCAGTTTCCTTAGGCTATTGTTCTTTAGCATCTGCACTCGTCCAGTCCACCACAATCTTCAATCAATGAGTTGGAAAGGCATAACGAAGAGCGTCACTAGGGTAACGATCATGGTCTAGACGCCTGGGATTAAATAGGACTTGGCTAATTAATTTCTCGCAGGCGCCGCAAACCCTCAAGCAACGCTTTAACATTGTGAGTCTTTCCGATATCCGCATATTTCCGAATCGCGACAACATCCGGCTTTGCAAGTCAGGCCCCAACTGATCTGACTCTGTGGGACAGGGCGAGAACACAAAGGATCCAGTGTATGTTGATGCAGAAAGGCGGTTCCAAGAGTTGGAGAAAGAGACGAAGAGGTTGCATGATGAATCTAAGAAGTAATTCTTCTTCCCAGAGGCCACTAATATCAACGCGGCTAACAGTCCCTAGGTATTTCGATGCCATAAATAGTTTGTACTCAGCAGCACTTTCAGCTTATCCACATATCTAACAAGATGGGCCTTAGGCATGCTCAACCACCAGATCGAGTTCTCTAAAGCGTGCGCGGAAATTTACAAACCCATCTCCGGTCGCATGTCGGATCCAGATTCTTTTGTGCAGGAAGGCAACCCGGAAGGAATACGAGCATGCGAAGAGTACGAGTCAATAGTGCGCGAGCTTCAAACTACGCTGCAGCCGGAACTGGAAATGATTGAAACACGTGTAATACGGCCTGCCGATGAGTTGCTAGAAATTATCAAAGTTATTTGCAAGGTAGCGACGAAGCGAGACCATAAACAACTGGACTACGATCGCCACCGAGCTACACTAAAGAAGCTACAGGACAAGAAGGACAAGACATTAAAAGATGAGAAAGCGATGTACAAGGCCGAAAACGAGGTTGAACAAGCCACGCAGGAGTTCAACTACTTCAATGATCTGCTAAAGGACGAGCTACCTAAGTTGTTCCGACTCGAGAGGGAATTTATACGACCACTATTCCAATCTTTTTACTACATGCAGCTTAATGTGTTCTACACGCTACACGAGAAAATGCAGAGCATAGATATCGGGTACTTCGATCTGACACTCGATATCGAGGCTGCGTTTGAGAAGAAGCGGGGCGATGTTCGAGAACAGGCTGAGGCGATAGCTATCACAAAATTCAAAACAACTGGAGGCCGAAAACCTGGCCAATTGAAATATGGCTCTAATAAGTTGGCTATAGAGGGCAAATCACCCACAACACGTCGATCAACCTTAGATTCTACAGATTCACCGCCGCCTCCATATAGCCCTGCTCCCGAAAAAAGCAATGCTCTCTCGCCCGCATTTTCTGGGGGCTTTGGAGTTGGCCGGGCTAATAGTACTGGTAGTGCCTGGGGTGCCGCTGCTAAATCCAAAGGTGCAGCACCACCGCCACCAAAACCCAAACCTTCTCGGTTGAACGGTGTGCCCGCTGTAGAGACAGTCACCGCACTCTATGACTACGAAGCACAAGCCGAAGGTGATCTCAGCTTCAGCACTGGGGATGTAATTGAGATTATTCAAAGGACATCAAATGAAAATGAGTGGTGGACTGGCAAAGTTAATGGACGGCAAGGGCAGTTCCCAGGTATGTATATTGCTTATGCCACAAATTCTCTTTCAAGAGACTTATATGTTTACTAGGAAACTATGTGCGCCTGAATTCTTAATATGGAGTAAGGGCTTGTGTATTTTTTTTTGTCCACCAGTAGCCCAGCATCGTGGTAAACAATCACATTATTCTCACTTGTCTATTGAGCAGGAGATTTCATATTGAAACAGGAAGTATTGCATGCTCTTTGGCCCGGTAGAGTGCAATTCAAGATACTTGAAGTCTCATGTGTGCCTTCATTTCATGCGCGATATTGTTATCAATCCCATATGGCTCTATTACCTCTTTTCTTTCTCAAATCAAAGTCACGGAATTCGCCACCTCTCAAGCCACACCCGAAACAATTTACACCCAAACATTAGCGCGAAGTCACAGCCCCGCATGACGACTAGTTGATTTGAAAGAACAGCTGCGGAAGAATGGAAGCTTCAATATCACATATAGCCCCACTTCTCCATCAGTAACTTCAATTCTCGCCTCTTCAATGTTTCCGGTTTTCTGTTTTCCTTGATATACTGACTTCCAATTTCTTAATCGTTTATTCTATCATTATCTCTCTCAATCATGGGTTACGACTCCCAGACTTCCTTTACGCTCGACACAATCTGCCCCTAGTACGCCACAAATCCCTCCCAGCTTCAGTAAAGCCCGTTCAAACTTATTTCCTGGCAACAGGACTTACCTCGCCCTCCGCCGCCTGCAACTCGCCCTCGCCCAAATTCGTTCACGAGACCCGCCACCCCAGTAACCTTCACTGTGAAGTTCTTCCCCTACCAACTATACCCCGAGGCATCGAAAGCGGGCGAAGACAAGTACGAATGGTACAAGAAGTCGCGGTGTAGCGACTCGGAGGAGAAGATGAAGATGTACACGACGCTGATGAGCGCGTATGGCGCGAGCTGCGGCATTGATTTCAAGTTTGGAGGCACAGTCACCAACACGATTGATGCAATGGGTGGTGCAATGGGTGCAGGAGACCAAAGTGGAAGAGGCCGCGATGAAGGTTGTTGAGTGTGAGTAGTTTTGGCCTCTGCGGTCAGGCGTGAGTTTATGAGGGAGGCGCAAAGGAGATTTGGAGTAGTGAGGGTCGGCAACGAGAGCTTAGCTGATGGTATACGTTGGCAACAGCGCTCTATAGTACTTCGAGAACGAGAAATACCCTTCATCGACCGAAACACTGTCAACCGCAACCTCTACGGCGGGTATTCCTGAGTCGGAAGCGAAAACGGTCATTGAAGACGAGTATGAAGGTTTATAGGATGTCAAGATGCTAATTCGGGAGCAGGCGGGAAATGGTGTTGATTCGGTACCGTACATCGTGGTTGAGGGAAAACGGAGGGGTTTTACGTTACAAGGTGCTAAAGCGTATGTTAAGGCACTAGATCAAGTTATCAGGGAGAGCTGAGGAAATAATCGGTGGATCCAAGGACCGGAGTCTGTTCTTGGCCACTGGGACTTCGAGGCTGGAGAAAATCTCAGACGTCTCTAAACATTAATATATAAAATAGCGTAATACCCTAACTAGTAATTAAATTAAAAAACCTCCCGTCAAAACAGATCCGTCACAATTCTATATCTTCCTTTCCTACAATCAAAAGCTTGGGAACTGCCGAGGTTTCTCCGGCGCCGACATGACCTCACGCAGCTAAAACTGCCTTTCAGCTACCTCTCAGCAACCCAACATGCCGTCCTCCGACTATACCGGTGTCACCTCTGGTGCGCTGAAGCTTAAAGGTGGCGCAGGTATCGACAAAAAGCGCAAAAAGAAGAAGCCGAAGCCCGCATCAACACCTGATATCACCTCCGCAAACCCCATAGATCCAGACAAGGAGCAGGAGAAGGGGTGGGAGAAGGAACGTGAGAAGGAGAAGGGGAAATTGAAGGGAAATGCCGCGAACATACAAGCTGCGTTAGCAGACGAGGATGAGCTCAATCAAGATGAGAGCAAGGAGCTAGAGAAAGTGCTAGTGGGGAAGAGGCAAAAGACGGAAGCGGAACAGCGGCATGAAGAAAGGAGGCGGAGAAGACTGGATGAGCGGCTGAAGCGCGAGGGTATCAAGACGCACAAAGAACGGGTGGAGGAACTAAATCGGTATTTAAGTAATCTGAGCGAACATCACGACATGTGAGTATAATATCCAGTTCGACGAGTCTACACTACGAGAGAGTCCGGGATAGTGGGAAAAGATAATTTGGAAGGCAGAGCTAATTGCATTATAGGCCCAGAATCGGACCAGGGTAACGAAGTTTTTTGGATGGCATATGAGATTGGAGATTGGAGATCCTCATATTTTGGAAAGCTTCAATGTTTTGTGGAAAATACATTGCATCAGCTAGAAGAATTTAGGAGTTTGATTCGTGTATATATCTTAGCAGCGGATGGCTTGCCACATGTAGCTAAGTTCCACAAAAGCCAAACAAAGAGTACTGTTTACGATTCCAGAGGCACAGTTCTGTAAGCGAGTGTGATTGTTTTTGGCTCCACCCTTGATCACAGAATAGATGGCCATAGTTTTTCCGGTGTTGTCGTTTTCGATATAAATCAATATTGTCGGGCATGTTTCATCAAGGATAAGAAAGTGCGATAACGTGGAGAGTAATAAAGGCAAGTGACGGCCAAAGAACTCTAGAGCATGCTCTTCTCTAGGGTATTGTTAGAATTCGGATGTGCCTACCTCATATCTCGGGTTGTCCTCACTAGCTTTGGTGTGTCTACCATCGGGCTCGGTAGCTTCGATAATGACTTTACAATCGTACCAGTAGATTCACTGGTGTTGCTGTTCGACCCTTTCAGGAGTTTGGGCGTTTGTATGCTTGTAGATTGACTACAACGTACCGCCGACAGGCTTATAGCGGACATGTTGGCCTTTTCTATATTTCGGTCCCATCGTGTTGTATTCAGAAATTACTGAAAATGTGTTTCCTAGGAGAGGTATTCTGAAGAATAAACTGTAGGCGTAATAGTCATTAAATATATCAAGGGACTCTGATATAATCGTACTATTCTCATTTGAAGCTGAAGACATGGTAATCTAGTTCTCATTGTGATTAGAACAGAGTAACGCGGTTCTCATTCTGGGATGATATCTTGTTAATTAGATCCTTTCAGCGGTGAAGTCCTACGAAAGTCGGACCGTGCGCGAACACCAGAATCGAAAGCAGGCCTGCGGTCGACAAGGTTCTTGTCCGACAATTGTTCGACAAACAAGCTGTTGGCCCGACAAGCCTTTGTTGGAACAATTGTTCCGACAAGCCTTTGTTGGAACAATTGTTCCGACAAAGGCTTGGCATTCCTACTTTTTTAATTTTTTTCTTCTTTCTTTATTATATAAAGGATAAAATGGCTAATTAGAGTAATATTCTATCTAATAAATTCGATAGTAATACTTATTCTGGTCTTTTAAGCGCTAATACTAATATAGGTTTAACCTCAATAAGTTATACGAAAGAAGGTTCTATAAAATTCTTCTTAATTCACTAATATACTCGTGAGGTTATTAAAGAAGATAAGCTTTGTATAAAGAAGAGATACCTCTATAAATACTATTCTCCAGATAATCTAGAAGGATAGCATGCCTTAATAATAGGGCTTCGTGGCTATCTTAAAAGAATATATGATATAATATGGAGCTGGGAAGAGAATAAGTCTTGTATAATAGTATAAGACGAAGGAGAGGAATTAATTTAAGTACTCTATAAAAAGCTTCTAGTAAAGGGAGAGGTTTAGGGGCTTAAGGGCGAGGTTCTATGTTGTATAGTAGAGAAGGGTACTATTAAACAAATACTTCTGGATCTTATTATCGTACGACGGCTTCCATTCTCATATGTTGAGTAGCCAGAGTTTTATACTTTTGTTAAAGCATTAAACCGAGAAGTAGCGAATCTTAATATCGTTTTAATACACCACTTAACAATTATAGATTGGATTTATAGCCATTTTACTAAAAGCTAGGATATCGTATAACGAGTTCTTTAGTCTATAAAGATAAATATCTACCTTATGGTTAATATCTGGACCTTTCCTAATTATTCTCTTATACTTAGAATCTGCGCAAGCTTCCTTAATATCTAGGATTAATATTAAAACATCTTAATTGGCCTTTGTACGGTACATAGTTAAAGTAATAAGAATTAATAGGAGGTACTTTAACCCGTTCTTAAGTTATACGGAATTAAAATAAAGATTAGAGCTTTTGTTGGCGACAATGCGGGCTTAAATAACGTTTTGTGTTGTACGATTGCTATATAGCTCTCGCTAAGATATAAGATTTCCTGGAACGCGGAGTATTAAAGAATTTGCTGTTAGGGGTATGTTATTAATTTTATCGTTTAGGCCTTCCTTTTTACCTTAAAGAAGCATGAAAAGCTTATAGCGTCGTACGATAAAGAGGATAAGAAAGAAAAAGAAGAAGAAGAGGAAGAGGAGGAGGAGGAGGAGGCGGAGGAGGAAGAGGATAAAAGTGAGGACGAAGTTATATAACAGCTGGTACCAATAAAGACACTAATTAGAAAGAGGGGAAAGGGGAAAAAGAATACCACAGAACTAGAAGAAGAAGTTATATAATAAGTAAAAAAGCTAGTAAAAGGAGAAGTAAAGATAAAACCCTTGTCTTAAAAAGACAAGTTAGATAAAAGGGGTAAAAATATTTAAAAAATTATAGGACTAATAGGAAAGCTTTATAACAACGTTGTTTATATTTGTTCTTTAGTAAATTATATAATATGGTTTAAGAGCAAAGCTAAGAAAGTTATTTCTCTTAATAATTGTATAAGATGGAATAGCTGGTTTAATATATTATTAGTGGCTCTAGAGAATTAGGTAAAGGCTAGGCTTTAACTCTATATTAAGTACTATAAGAAAGATATTCTAAAAGCGGATATTCTTATAACAGATAACTAGATTTAGCTTTATATGATTTATAACTTCCTTAAAGCTTTTTATAATATAACTCTTTTTTTTTAGGGAGATTATATAATATTAGAAAGAGTTTTAGAATTAATTAATACTCTCTAAGAGATTATTTAAATAATAAGGGTTTGTTGTATAACTTCTTATTACGTTTTTTTTACTAATTCTTTCTTTCTAGGAATTAGCTTCTTTAAGCAAGGACAACTTTATACTTCCTCGCCTCGTATAAGCTAAGGAAAAGCTTAAAAAGTATACGAAAAAGCTCTTAAAATCTCTATACTATCTAGCTGCTCGGATTTTAAATCCTAAACGTTATACGGCTTTCTTAAAGGATTAGAATAACAGGATAGGTACTACTAGAGAGAAGCAGCTCTATATCGTATGAAAGCTCTAGAAGAGATTCCGCGATAAAGCGCCATCTCCAGATACTACTCCGTCGTATGATGCCTAAAGGGGTAGGCCGGAGGTTAATAAAGAAGAGCTCTCTGTCTTTTAAAGAGCTATTTATAAGCGAGGCTTATAGGCTACTCGTCCACAAAGCGAGGATGAGTTTAAGAGTTATATTAGCGAGAATCCGGTAATGCTAGAGCCTCGTATGAGAGCTATTAATTGGTGGAGTTAATTATTTTAGCGTCTTAGGTTTCCGCGGCTCTCGCTCTTTATAATTAAGATTCTTTTAATTCCTAGAATAAGTAATAAGCTAGAGAGAGTATTTTTAGGCTCTTGACGTTAAATTCTATGGGATCGTATAATAATAAGTATAAAAACACTTAAAGAGACTAAATATGTAAAGGATTGGGTAGATTAAAGAATTCTAAGTGTTCTATTATAGCTTCTTTATTATATAATATAGAAAATCTACTCTTTTATTCCTTAAAATAAATATCTTATAGTTCTTAGTATCGATATATTTTTTATTTTAAAGATATTTTTAGAAAACTTATTCTGTTGTTGTTACTTATTGACCGATATTGTTGGCCTAACAACTTGTTTGTTAGACAAGCTTGTCGGCCTTATTACCCGTAAGCCTGATCGAAAGTACGCATATGATTATAGAGCCTTTCCTAGTATTCTATTCTACCCTTGCAAGGGATAGTAGTATAGAGCTTATCCTGACATATTTCCTTGACTAAAAATAGTTCCGTTTAGCTTTATTGCACTTTTGTGTGATCATTTAAGGGGTATTCTTTGATCTCGCACCTACGCTTGGAATTTGTTAGAAAAAGCCGTCGAGTTTCAATAGGTATTTGGACCCCGAACTACATTATAAAAAGTGGGTCTCTTAATTGGTAAGGTTTCTAGTATTGTAAGACTGATATATTCACCTAAGCGCTTTGGGAAAAAATATATCGCAGTTTCAACACATTAACATTACTTTATCTCTATGGACTTATCTCTACAATATGCCTGAAATCCGTAAAATATACTACCGGGATAAAATATCCCTAATTAAGCCGAGGTACGGTGGTTACAGGTCGGCTAGACTACGCTAAAAGGTCGGCCTACTATAAGCGCTAATGCACAATCCCTGTACGGGGCAGCCTTAACTCAAAATACAAAGTCATGTGGTTAACTGAGCCTAAATCGCTTATCCTACCATATAACTTGCCTCTTAATTAAAATTAACTATTATAAATAACTAGTTATAATATGTTTAGAACATATTTATAATAATATTATTATTCATTGCTTAACGTCTAATTTAGATCCCTATTGGGCCTACGCGGACTACTCCTTATATACATATAGGGAGAAAACTCTATTTAAGAAAACCCTATAATCTATCTCCCCGCCTTTTAGGACTCGCCTATAAGGCGCCTACAAGGCGCCTATAAGTCACCTATAGTGCTCTACTACCTTACTTTTTAACCTCTTTAGAAACTACTGCTGCTATAATAAGCCTACGGACGCGCTAGTATTGTAAACTTTACTCTACCACTATAGAGTTATTAGGGGGCGCCCGTTGCTCGCCCCCCTTTACCCTCCCTTATTATTTCCTTTATAACCTAAAACTGGTTTAGTATATTTTAACTAATAAGCTACTAGGTAACCGCCTTAAGGCCTTTTTATATTAAGAGTAGTATATTATAGTTCTCTATACTAGCTACTAAGAGTATTACTTTTTAGTTAGTGTATAAGGGGTATAATAGTATTATATATTTTGGTGTCTGTCTTAG
>Ga0307515_10004442_pt1 | contig 29036 bp, 26 predicted proteins | sample 17_EM_MG_FD_194513 | JGI IMG/M metagenome (GOLD analysis project Ga0307515, IMG submission 194513) | Populus trichocarpa ectomycorrhiza microbial communities from riparian zone in the Pacific Northwest, United States - 17_EM | ecosystem: Host-associated > Plants > Roots > Unclassified | place... | reverse complement strand
TAAGAGGCATGGTATAATAGCCGCCGCAAGGGAGGTATGCAACGCGACCCGTCGCTTGGGCGACGGGTCGCGTCTGATTCTCCGTCAGAGGGTACGAGGTTCCGCCAGAGCCGTCAGAGCCGTCCGAAACACCCGGGTGTTTCAGACGGAAACTAGAGTTGTTGCTGATGAAGCTATGTAACTAATGGTCTACCTATAGAAAATATATATAGTGCACCATCTGGTAAAGATACTTCTTGTATAAAAGCCCTATAGCCCCGACATCTGATCTGAAGTATACCCATCATTCAACTAAGACAAAGGTGCATAGTGAGGTAGTTTGAGTGTACAGTATGGGGGGGAAAGTGTATGGCAAAGCTGTGGGATTATACAACAAGTATCACAAATACTCAGAATGATGGGATTCATAGCGCAAATATTAATCTGCACATGACTTTCAACTCGCTCAATAGTTTAGCGGCCCAGTAAACATATTGATAGATTAACATCTGAAGATTGTACTGGACAACTTCAAACTGGAATCATTCCAATTACCAGATGACTTGGGAAAGCACTTCTCTGAGGTCGATTTCAGCCTTAAGAATGAAAGTGTGAATGAAGATGAAGCACATATCTCCAGAACATTATACTACAGGGATATTTTCAAATATATGCAGTTCCCTTTAGCATATCTCCCATTTCAGGCAAGCATTGATTGTTACTGGATATGCCTCCCTGAATTGGTTAGTCATTGAATTTGCAGGGAGATATACCCCAGTGATTGGTGGTATGATACCCAGGATCAACTTCCTGCCAGGGTAACAATTGTACCCATCATTTATATATCTGACAAGGCTTACTCAATCAATTTGTTGTGTCATCAGCATGCCTGGCCACTCGATCTCACACATGGTTATATGAGAAAAGGTATCTGCTGGACACTTAAGAGCCACTCCAGGATTCTCATTTGTTTGATAACATGTTGCCTGCAAGATACCAAACACACTAATGAAGTATGGCATTATGGGGTTGAGACTGTGCTGTCACCAGTCAGGAATCAACACATCCCTGGTCCCAGCAAGAAGTGGGACTGTGCTGATGGATTCCTGAGATTATGTTACCCTCTATTGGCTGCCTGGGTTGGAAATTATCCAGAACAAGTTATGTTTGTTCAAGTCACTAATGGTTCATACCTGATGTGTGATCTTCCTAAAGGTTTGTTGTTGGGGCATTCAACTTTTTGACCAAGGGATAACTCTAAAGATCAGCATGTATACTTGGATTTTCTTGACAATACTAATATTGATGCACTGCCCACTCTTGGTATTCACCCAATCTGCAACCAGTTCTGGCAATTCCCTCTATGCAATATCAACCAGCTCTGGCAGTCTGATGAATTTCGTCAGCTGCTCCTGGAATTTGTTCTGGACTTATTGAACTGGCTGCCTCCATACCTGAACCATACAAATGTAAAGGCTCAATTTGACAATCAATTCACATTGGTCCTTTGGTAAGAAGGCTTGCAGCACATCTCTAAACCATTTGAGGGATTGAATAGCATCTCCTGGCAAGCAAATGAGATCAGTGAAATGATCAGAACACAGGCACAGAAGTGGACTCCAATTCTTGTCTGCTCCACTGATGACAGAAAAGCTGTGGCAGATACAGTATCCGATGATATCATAATGGGAGCAGTGTAGACATCATGTAAAGTCTCTCTACTCTTTTGCCAATAAAATCAATCTCTTCTATCCCTCATATCACTATAGGATAAACTAAGGGGAGTGTATCGGAGACCAGTTGTTTTTTGGGAATAGAACACGATGAATGGTGCACAGACTGAAGTGGAGGAACCATTGGTAACTGCATTTCATTCATAAAAGAGAATAATGTATTCATACTATTCATGCAGCAATACAGGTCCATATGTCTGGAGCTGAAAAGGTTACTACAACAAAACATATGCAATGTCAGGTGGGCCTGAATAGCACCAGAAAAGTGGCAACTAAATTATCAGATACAAATTTGCAGATGTCACAAGAGGGTTTGGAGCATGAAATCCATCACAGGATGCCAGTTAGATGCACGCTTCTTCAAAAACAATTTCATCGTTAAATACACCAACTATGACTAGACGTGAGAAGTATGGTAACTGGTCCCCGATACATATTGCTCCATAACCTTGCTGAAATCAAAACTGTAGCAAAAGAAGAAGTATATGGCATAGCAAATATGACCCCTGACAGGCATGTAGAACTTCAGGTCCATCCATCAAATGGTGAGACAGAAGCCAACATTTGGATCTCCCTGGTAAACACTGAATCACAGACTAACTAGATTGAGAGATTTATGGTATCACCACCAATTTGCAGTACCAGTTCAAGAAGGATTTATGCATCCACTTAATCAACTTTGGAACTTGGTAGGAGGCAATAAGTATTCGGAAGCTTCAAAAACAATTAAGCAGCATGCATTGGCTTTCAGAAATTGGAAGATACATCATGTGAACCATATATCTCAGTCAATTCAGGAAATGAATTTTGGTGACAATTTTACCAGTAATATTTCTGAATGCATATATTGCTGCAATACAAAATAGGGATATTCAGCTAGCAATAACCTCAATTACATTCGACAAATGTACAAGCATAATGATTGGTGTACTGGTCTTGACTATATGGATGGGATACTATTATATCTTGCCATTTAAGACTGGTATCATATTTCCTCTGAAGATGATTTCAATTTACAGTCTGCTACTGATACACAGCGAAATCCACCCAGAGTGCAACTTGTACATCACCAATATTTTCAGGAAGCGCCTTTTATCCAACCGATAAGATAACACATATATCAAGTCAGAGAATTACATGTCCACAGAGTGTTCATAAAAACTAAACTATCATTACCCAGAAATGTATTAGCAGATATCGGTATTTCAAACTTTGGGCAGGTATTTAGCTCACAGATTGAAGAGGACTGGGGACTTGAATTTCTAGATTGGTGTTTGGATATGATCAGAATGTACTTCTGGACATTATTTTATTAAACTTTAAAATGGGCTGTTGTACTACTGTCAACCATTTCACAGTCTTGCTTCTGTTAAGTATTGGGAACTTGATTGCAAGGTAGAATGTACCAATGTCAATCATGGGATCATATCTGAATCTCATGACATCCCGGTGCAATGTATCCACAGTGAATCCAATGACCTCGATAACACCTTGTACTGATAAGTTTCTCCCGTTCAGATATGATACATTAGCGTGCCTCCACACATTCAGATTGTCCAATGTCCGGAGTGTATGCTAGCTGGAACAACAATTACTAGTTATTCTAATAGGTGCAACAAGACTCAACACTGGATACTATATCCTCATGCTTAAGAATATGTGGTGGAGATTGCAATAAAGTGCAAGGATTCACACAGTTGAGCTGAGTGTATTAACAGTTTCATCCAAGTTGTCGAACAAACAAAATAGATGCATCTTGCTTCCATTGGAGCAATAGTTGGACCAACACATTCAGTGTGAAATATTGCTGCATTTCAAGGATTCGATTGCATATGACTTGCAAATATTCATCTGGATCACGATATCTACTAGGCTTTATCAAAATTGGCACGATGGTGTGCAAAAGTTGGAGTAAAATAGTTTATTGAATTATACTTTGTTGTATAGATATTGACAAACTCACTCCCAGAAAGTATGTCTCTACATTTGTGGTGCACTGGAATCTTCTTAGAGACAAAGCCAAATACTCCCAATTGCTATGAATTTGGAACGATCTAATAGCTTAATGTTGGAGCATTCTGAAGCCAACAATACATTCTTCAGGATGTACTGAAATTTGGTTCCCCAACCTCAAAATCATTTAGGAGCACGTGAAAGTTGTTTGGAAGCACTTGAGAGGACTTCACTTTGCATCAAGCTTGGCTGGGAGCATCATGCAGCACTGGGAATAATCAATGTGGCTGTTCCGAGTCACTTAGCTGTTTTGTTATAACTCCCACAGTATATTCCATTTTGCGATTGTACGATCAAGCATGTTTGGAATGTGCCACCGAGTGTGATTCCAAGTGTTCTCAAGAGAATACTCAGAAGTGTACATCAGTACATAATTAGAGGTATACTTGTGTAGGAATACATTGTGAAATTCAGATTGACTTTTGAGCATACTTAGCAGAGCATATCCAAGCAGGCTAGAAGTGAGCAATTTAGTCCACCTCGGAGCCACCTGGAGAGCATGCCTGCAAACTTACTGTTGGATATGCTACAAGGCATACTTGCAACCAAACTCAGAGTACATGTGGGCGCACCTTACATTAGGGCAACATACCATGCTGCAGATTTGGTAGTTTGGTTTGAAGCTTGTTGAATACACCTTGATGCTTAGTATGAAGTATATATAATTCTGTACCTATTATAGTTATCTTTTCAATGTGCAGATCTATAGGACTTTATAGTACCATGAATCAAAGATGATATGGATCACCATACCAAAAACAGTGTCTCTATGAGTTATATGATATTGCTTAAGATTATTTTTCCTGGTGCTATTCTATATAAATATTAATGCAAATAACCACATCAATCCATGTTATTCTACAAGACTATCTGTTGGTGTACAGTCTAAGATGCTGTTACTGGTACTTATTGTATAGCACTTGAAAAACTTAAAATCAATGTTTTGCAGAAACTATAGTTCTAATTGATAATTATACATGGTTAGATGCTATCCAGTTACAGTGAATCGAACTTCTAATTGGTAAGTTTTTCGATACTATGCAAACTGACATGGTGTTGCACCTCTTCTAGACTTCTTTATTTTATTAAAACCTATCTTTAATCTATTAGTTATTCTAATTATATCTTTATATTTGTATCTTTTACTCTGTATATGTATCTCTGCCTTCTGATCCTTATGCGGTATCCATTGTTATTTCAATTAGCACTCACCTATCTTCTCACAGTTGTATTGCAATATACAATTAAACCCAACATAATTTCCAGTGTTTGACTGCCACAGAGCACAGCCACTATGGGACATGAACAATCACTCCTAATTATGTTACGTAATAATCCGTCATATGCCGCAGGTGTGCCGAACAACATCGAAAATTTCACATCCATGCCACCACTGAAATGGCGCCAACCATGGTCGTATATCAATCAGATTGCGCTGAATTACCTAGTATAATGTCGCGCAGGTAGAACACTCGCTGAACCATCAAACAAGTACGCACATTGTTACATATACACCCTAGGAGATCTACAATCATGCAATTCAATCTAGGAAAATAAGCCGCAATAAGGAATATTGCGCAACCGGATATAAGCCGCACAGGACTTGGGGAACACAATTCCAGAATAAAGCGTACTTAGGAATAAGCCGCATTTTAAAATATGCCGCATTTTTATCGAAATAAGACGCACCTGCAGCATTGATCCTGTTTTGTCGTGGGCTGTGAAACGGATTAATTGCAGAGCCCCTCTCAAGGCCAGGATTGTAGATTTACGTCTGTTACTTCCCGAACATGTCGCGCCATTCTTTCCCTCCAGGATTATACAATCAAACATTTGAATGTTTTTGATAGGAGCAGGTGGAACTTTAATCTCAAGCACGTGGTAGAACTACATGCGTGCCATGAACCGATAGACTACAATACTGAGACTTCTAATATATTGCTCGAACAAGAGTATTCGAGGGGATAAACAACCGAAGAGTGCTGGTGGGGGTGCAAGTGTCGAGTCGCAATGTTTGGATGTATAGTGGTTACGACCAAAAATATATAGCTCCGTACTCCCCACTGATCTTCTCAGTCGCTCACTTCCATCTTGACCTGTACTCCAGGGCCCCATACGTCTGGTATCTTTACTTTCTTGTCATCATTCGCACTGCCTACTGCCCACTAGCCAACATGTCAACTGTCATTCATGACCTTGAGGGACAGAGCTGGCCTCGGAACCAAAGCACCGACAATCTCAGCCACTGCACTGTCCGCCCCGACATATCTTCGATTCCTCAGGAAATCTTCGAAAGATTTGAGGAGGCTAAATATAACCCTATTAAGACCTTCGGCAACCCCACGCCATTGTATGTTCGATATGTGCATGTGTAAAGCAATTGTTAATTGATGAATCCAGGGCTTTGGCTGGGCTCATTATGTGTTTAACACCTTTATCTTGCCAACTCATGGGTTGGCGAGGAGCCGACGGTAGCGGTTCTGCAAACAAGTGTGTCCACTACACAAACATCGTTAAATCGTTGGAACTGACATCAAACGTAACAAGTGGTGTACATTTCTTTTGCGGAGGTGTTTTAATGCTCCTTGGTGGTCTCCTTGAGTTCTTCCTGGGCAATACCTTTGCCTTCGTCGTCTTTTGTTCTTATGGTAAGCGATTTCCAAATTCTCCTCCAATTGTTAGAGTAATATGCTTAAATAATAGGTGGATTCTTTTTGTCGGTCGGCGCTACGCTGGCTCCAGGGTTTGGCGCACTAGGGGCATTCACAAATGCCGCTGGTGGATTAAATGCACAATTCTACAACACGTTCGGTATTCCGCCCTTCCCGGTTCTTATTCTTCTGGCCCAAGTAACATTAGGCAGCATTCTTCTATCTATTCGTCGGGCTACTCAGTCTCGTATTCTTAGTATGTTCGATCCGTACAAACATTGTTTTCGTAGGAGTATTCCTTGCATACTCGATTGCATTCCCGCTGCTGGCGGCTGCGGATTGGCAGCGAGGCCAAGGAAACAAGGGACTATCACACAGATTGGAGGTAGGAGGAGGCGCCACATGCTTTTTCGTTTCTATGTTGGGGTGGTATGCCTTCCTTTCAAGTTTGTTACAATCCGTGGACTTTCCTATTGAACTGCCGATGGGTGATCTCAGTTCCTTTGTTCGTGGAGCTAGTGAAAAGAAGAAGACTGCAGGTGAGAAAGTGAAGGGAGTCTAAATGAAACCGTGGCCGAAGGATAGTTAAGATATTTAATAAATTATACTAGCGCCGAGGAATGACAGGAATTGAGGGATTAGATAGATACATCGTTCTAGTCTCGAACTACTACATCTATGAACGCGGGATCACTACTTTGGTTAGGGTAGGCATGGTACCCACGAATACAACCCTTGCTATGTTTTGCCGAGTAAAGGGTGTGCTATTTTTCTACTCTCCCGTACACTAAACATTCAGGCGCTGGTTATTTGTAGGTAATAAGGCTGCCAGGTAGAGTAGTCTCGAAAACCCTGGTGGGCATCTGGGCAAAAACTAGGTTGCTTTGGAGAGTAGTGCGCCCCTGTATTGTCTCGGCCCAGACTGCTGCTAGGTGGAGTCACATGACTCTTACATAATGCTGGTGTGGCAGCTGGCTGTAACAAATGCTAGGCAAATTGCTAGTGATGTGAGCCCTACCAAAAGCCTGCTATCGCTACAAGCAAAACCCCTAATCCAGATCATGTGATGCATATTACACATATGAAATTCCTTCTAACAAATAATGATTTATTCCTGGGATTATACAAGATCTTGCTGTAATTATAACTCTAATGTATCTTTCTGCTATGTTACAAAAATGTATTTTAGTTACTAAGAATCAGTGGCAGTGTCATAGGGTTGTTGTAAGATAAACCTATACATGTAAAATTTAGAAGGTGATCAAACCTTTAGTGGAGTCTTTCATAAGGTCTCAGAGCAATTGCCATTACTGCTGTAAGGTTTAGATAATATCAGAGTATCTTTATAATATTTAAAAGCATTACAGTATGCTTTAGGGTAGTTTAAACGCTTTTGGACATTTTGTTGAAAATGTGTAAGGACCTATATACTTCCTGGAATTATTTCAATTCACAACAATCTACATTCTAAGTAATGCGTGTTGATGTCTTAACTGTCGGATATATTGTACTAAAATTCTTAGAGGCGATGTTTGTTGAATACTGGCAGATGATAGTGTAGAGAAAGATGACAATAGATATGTGAAGGAATATCTGTTATATTATCAGATAAATATATTGCATTAAAATAAGGGCAATCAAAAACTAATAGTGCTAACTACACAGGTGTTAGTTACGTCATAATTTTTCATATACTCATAGCTGTTCTCCCAATCAGCTCAAATCTCCTCTAGAACAGCGATCATGTCAACTTCAATCAAAACCCAAAATAATAGAGAAGTGGAACCCATCAAACATTCTGAAGCATCTGAAATGAAAATCTATGCAATGAATTTTGTTCAAGATGGTATCTCCAATGCAATTGCCATTTCAAATATCTATTCCACTCTCAATTAGTTTGATCCCAGTTCAAAGGCAATTGGGTATATCTATTCCAAGTCCAGTGCTGAGTCTATTTCCAATTGTTCTAATCACAATACCATCCTTCCAATGGGAAGGCATTAGTTACAGCATTGTAAAGTAGTCAGTGAGTATCCCAATAGTTGATATGTAGCTTAATTCAATCACTCTATCTCTAGCAAAATCTGCTGCAAGACAGTACTTAGCCATGATATATTCAACTGCAGTTTTGTAGTATATCTGGTATTTGATAGTGGTGATTAGTGTCTGCATTTGAGAGAACTTGAGAAGGATAGTGGATATGCTATAATTGCTCAACAGATGTAGGATAGTTGTGAGTATTATCAAGTTTATGTCAAAGGAACAGAATTTGACAGTTGTCTGAAATTTGGTCATTGACTTGAGTTTTCTCAATCCTCAGTATTCCAATCTTCTGAAGGGGATGACCAGTTCACCTATTAATTTTCAGTTATCAAGACTTCTAGCATTGTCTGAATCAATGTAATATTCAAATACACTCCCACATTGTCTTTCAACATGCAGGTGCTAGTTCTTTCTACCAGTGGGGTGTGAAAACAAGAGCTTGAGTCCAACCCCATCCAATTTGGTAGGGTTATAATTGTACTGCTGGACAACTCTGATGGCATATATGATATCAAGCTGTATAGTGGTTATCTCATACATAAGTCTTTCAATCATCAATTAGTCAGTGGTAGAATCACAGACTTAATTCTGGGGCTTTCTATTTTACCGCATTGTTGTTATTGGGATAGTATCTGGTCTACACTCATCCAGACAACATATTTTTACAGATGTCTGAATTCTGAATTGAGCTGTACTAATGGATGTCCATTGTGTGCTGAATACTGTTGCATTCACCAATTATGCTGTGATTGTAAGAATTATTGCCTCTGTCTGATTGACAAAAGCAGATCTCAATAAAGATTGTGCATCTGAAATCTCTTTGTAATCTGATTATATATCTCCCCAATGTTACTCATATTAGCTGCAATCAGGAGATTGTTCATGCACCAAATAACTACTATAACAACTACGCTTTGATTCTTTTGATCATGGAGCACACACAGTCCAGCACTGCCATCTGCTGCAATAAGCCAAATCCATATCTTGGAGTGTTTAAAAGCGCTGTGCCATATTAGTCAAGACTGCTTCAGATTGTAACGATTTATTTTCAAGGGCAGTATTATCATTGGTGAAGTCTGTGATCTTTAATTGTTATTTTAGCTCTTATGTTGGAGCAAATTACAACGCACTCCCTGTGGGTGCAGTTTTATGTTGTTCTCTATATCAACTCTGCAGAGGTGTGAACATGTCCATGTGAGGGATTTTGAGGTCTTAGTTGCCAGTAATTCTGAGTGCCAGCCTAATATGGCCAAAATAAGCAGTTAGTATCTGCATATCATTTTAGTTGATGTATGTAATTTGGTGATTTCATTTTCAGAGCAGTCAATTCTTGAACTACTATACAATTCCTGCTCCATCACCCATTGACAAGTAGACCAAGTGATTTTGCAAAGCCAGTTTCCATTATGCAAGCTCCATGAACACTCCAAAGACATGATACTGAACAATTGCATCTAACATATCTTTCATCACTGTATTCCGTCTCTCAGAGAGCAGAGATGCAATTGCTGCCTAGTAAGACTTGTGATTGAGAATCTCAGGCTTATAATTATGAAAGATTGCAGGTGCAGTGTAAGTAAGAATCATATCATCAAATTCCTCATCCGCAAAAGCCAGTTGTATAGTTTTTGCCAATATATCCTTGCCTGTACAGTTTCAGCAAATGCCATTAGCTGGCAGTTTCCATGCATTTCTAAACGTCATTTCAAGGTCAACAGGTTCTTTTAATGTCATTTGTGACTTCCGAGGAACTGGAGGTAAATCATTATCTAGAGGCCTTCTGATGTGAACATCAATTGGTGGTTTATCTGTGGCTTTGTATTGTTCGATTTCATCTCTATGGAATTGGATATTCAAGTTCCTGTCAGCGGGACGATGAAGTGCTGTGTGCTGCTTTGTTGTTCGAAATAACACATCATGCTATCTGACACTTGTCCTAGACATTGACTTGAATATGAAATGGAGATGAAATTATATACCGTACCCATGAATACACAGTGAGTGACTCTATAATGCAGCTGTGTGTGCTTCTCTTTCAGATCATAGATTATAGCCAAGCATCTGAATTCATGGAACTGCTTCAAAGATTTCCTGTATTTCAGTATATGCCTTATACAGATCCTTACCAACTGTTCTGCATAATGTAGTAAGGCTTTTTAGATAGACTTCCACTGAGAATGCAAACACCCAGCACTTCATCAGACATTCTGCATCATCCCCCGTTCATTCTTTACGCCGCATGATCATACAATTCGCACCTTCATCAGCGCAAGATTTAATGGTTGAAAACTCATAACTGAACTTTTTGCAAATTCAGAAAACTATAACACATCATGTCAGGGGTATCCATTTGCTCCCAGACATGTGGAATCTGAAGCAATGTACTCTGTCATGCTCTGGGAGTATTTTGAAATGCTCCAGAGTGCTTTTGAAGTTGTGGAAAAGAAAAGAGATATACTTGAGAGAGGGCAGTGTTTTCTTTGGAGTATTTTAAAATAAAGCCTTTTGGTAGGTAAATTTTGGAAGCTACAAGGACTATTGTTAGCAACGGGTCTGGGTAACCGGCCAGTGGTCGGGGTTTGGACCGCAAAAATGGGTCGGATCAGTCCAAGACCCTTGCAAATACCAGACCCGCTGCCTCTTGGCTGGCCAAACCCAGACATGTAACTGTGAACCTGTAGGTTTTGCCAGATTTGACTGGACCCATCAGTTCCAATCTCCGGTCCTGTGTTTCAGGTTTTTCTATTCATGGTTGCATTCAGATATCCCACTGTGGATTGCAAAATATTGACTTTGGTACGTCGTTATCTTTGTTTGACGTATTGGCTGCCTTTATAATCGAAACAAACAGATATACGCTCCCTACCCCATCTTGAAAATGTGTGTGAATGGAGAGTCAATGATTATTGGTCTTGCATTCTGGGTAATCTGAGTGGCGATAGGTTGCACACAGTCATAAATGAAGAATTGGCTGCCTATATAGGAAAATGAGAAATTGACATGCTCCCTGCCCCATCTTGAAAATTAGCGTCAACAGAGCGTCAAGAATGATTGGCCTTGCATCATGGTTAATCAAAGCGCACTGTGGCTGTTATTGTCTATATACAATTTTTTGACCATCTTGGTAGGCCAAAACGCTCATCATCACTTAGTTGCAGCTTTGTGAATGAAATCTGTTGTTACTGTCTGGGAAGCTGTCGTGGGAATATTCCTTGCTTATCTGCCCATGAATGCTACCAACTCCTTGTCTATGGATGCTTGTATTCAAGTACCACGTATATATCCGAAAATGCAGGACCAAAAATCATTGGGACTCTGTTGATGCTCATTTTCAAGATGGTGCAGGGAGTGTGTCAGTTTCACTATCTCCTATAAAGGCGGCCAATACTACATTTATGACTGTCTGCAACCAATCACCACTCAGATTACCAAAGATGCTAGAACAAAAATTGTTGATGCTCTGTTGATGCACATGTTCAAGATGGGGCAGAAAGCGTGTTGCTCACATTTTTGCCAAGATAGGTGGCCAATACTTTGATCAGGTATCAACACGCCCAAATCAATTTTTAATAACCTGAGTTACAACACCTAAAATTGTAGACACTTCATTGATGCTGATTCTACCACAGGCATATCCGCAATATGCAATCATTTACTTTGGCATAGTATCTCATGCACAGTGTCTTGGCAGCCCTTCTATTGTCTTCATGTTCTTTCTCCTTGATCACTACATGGTTCTTTATTAATACATATAAGTATATCCTTGAAAATATACATTGAAGTGTCTGCCAATTGTAGATAATAATACACTCAAAAATCCGGTTCCTTTTGATCACTGCTTGTCTTCACTTGCAGGTCCGCTCAATACGCAGCAGTTACCCACGCAGTGCCAGATGTCAGCTGCATTACCCCACAGCAGATCGTGTACTAACTGGTGGATGTTCCTTCATCAGTCAGCAAATCTGAAATACAATCTTTATCATGCTTCCTATCCTTGGCATAAGCATCAAGATTGAAAAATTGAGCATTGGGAAGAGGAGCATGTAAATACATATATCTGGGTGGCAGATTGTCAATTTCGGACGTTTGAGCTCTGTCGTCGTCACGGGGTGGCGCAGGAGGCTTGCCGTTGAGAGGTGGCATTGGAGCTGGTGTCAGCTCTCAGTGTCGGTCAATTGGAGGTGCACCCATTCCTTTGTGCCTCCAGCATGTCTGTGGATGTGTTGCAGAGCCATTTTCCCAAAGAACACATCCAGCCGTGCAGGTTTGACGAAGCATAGCTGGGTGTCATTCCATCACAGCCTTCACTGTTTTATGCCTGGGAAACTCAACACCCCGCATGTTCTCTTCTCTGACCTCAGCCCGAACTATTCTGATCAGGTTCTGCGTTTCCTCCATAGCAGCACACGAAAACCCTTCTTTGGCCATTTTGGCCGTATTCCAGGCAAGGCGCATGTTGGACTGTTCTAGCTGTACCCTGCCTCCTTGCGTTGCCATAGTCATAGACATGTTGAAAACCTACAAGAAGATGGTTGTTGCTTCGAAAAATGAGATTCGGCCACTGCCTCTACCATATACACTTCCATTGCCTCCTCTAAGATCGGTTAAGCCTGCTTCGTCCACTCCCAGGGATGCCTATCACCAGATTCGTTTGGGAAATTCCCAGAGCCCAGAACATTATCATAATGGATGTTGAAGACCATGTGGACAAATGCCTTGACCGACCATGGAGGTTTCCTGTTACTGGCAGCTATCTAACAGTCACTTAGCTCTGTACATATACCAGCTGTACATTATACTCGTAGTGGACAGCGGTTTACCACGATATGGATATGGTTACATCTGCGTGGATTCTTCTTCTTTGCCTTGCCGCTTCCGGATTTATGGATGATTTTTAAATGTACATCCTGGGTCATATGTTCGGTCTCTGCATTGGCAGCATTGAGGCGAAAAAACTGGTGTCAGCATTGTTGCTGTGTGCCATTGAGTGACGGATTGGATGAGGCACCCATCGACTGGCTTGATTCGGATCCACTCTCACCTTGCTGAGGTATGTCTGTAGCCATCAGTAGCTCGTGTGCAATAGGTGAGGAAGATGATAACGAAAAGATGTGGGAAGTCCTGAAGAATCTATAGTTAGCTTCATGTCAAAATCGAATAAGTAACAGCCAACTTGCACATTCTACACAAGATGAATCCTGCTACATGTGGCTGCAGGTTGAATGGCTTTCCCACTGTCCTGCGATTTGCAGTAAGTCAGTCCGATGTTGTTTGTTGGTTTACAGGCATACATAGAGATTGACAACTGCCAAAGTCTCAACATTGTCAGAAATACGCAGGAAATTCCGGGAGTGAAAGAACGTCTGGCGATGTTTGCCTCAAAAAATCCCAAAGGTCTTACATGGAACTGACATGGAAAATCAAATCATATTGTACGGTTAAGATAACAATTCCCATTTTAGTGACAGTCAAAAAGCAGATTTTGCTTTGTGCAAGTTGGTCAAATGTACCAACCTTGACATAAAAAACGCAGCTTGCCTCCATATCATCCATATCTTGAAACATCCAACATCTCGCCAGACAACACAGTCAACAACAGCTACAATCGTGATTTCTCCCGAGATGAATGTGTCGCCACTTTTGGCGGGCAACTATGGCAAATTGGCACAGCGTTCCACATGATGGCATCATGAAGTGAATGAAGGCAAGAGCAGAGTGGAAGCAGAAACAGTCTGAGCCCTAGGGGCATTACGCAGATTGCGATCCAAACAGAAGCTCGCACTGAGAGAAGACAATAAACATGCTTTTTAAGCAATGAAGAGAAAGAGAAAGAGATTAAGGATTATGTTGAGAGAGAAACTGCAGTGGCAAGAATGCGGGTTCAAGATGCAGAGACCGCAATTTTGCCGCGGTGTGAAGATATGAGCTAGGCTGAAAATGCAGGATTGACAACCAGAGAGCTCTAACAGGGGGTAGAAGAAATGATGATTGCTATCGGAGACAGTATGAGCGAACTTGCAAGTTCCATCACTGAGGAGGATGGAGAAGATGAGCAGGATGAACATTCAGAGCTGGGCTAGCGGAGTGAAGATGACAAACCCGGCCGGGCGTTGGACACAGACTCCAAAATGGTACAGCAGTGCATGGAGAGATTACGGCCGCAGCAGATGAAGCTTGACAAAGTGACACAACCAGGATGGGCAGACGCCACCAACTGCTTTCGTGAAAGAGATAAGAATGAATGCATGACCCAATAGAAGGTTCCGGCAGTCATTGAACCTTGAAAGAACGAAGTTGCAGCCATACCTGCATTGACACTATGTGGAGAGCTTATGGAGTCTGTTGATATTGTGCGAATAATATTACAAATGCCGCAAGGGACGTCTCGACCAGGACATAGACACTGAAGGCTAGCTTCCAGGAAGCCACGTCAAGCAAACGCATGGCATCTATTCCGCCCAACTCAGAGCCCGATTTATCACCGATTCAGACATTGATGCCGGTTGAACCCGTAGGCTTTTGCCGCTCCATATTTCCTCCCTAGCAAATCACTGGATAAACATCAGATTCGGACGAAGAATCGATGACAGTGTGTGTGTCGCCAGAGGAATGTATCGACAAAGTGCTATCTTTCACTTCAAATCTATTTGAAAAGCTGTTCGTGTACCAATTTTGCTACATGGCAGCTTTTCCTCGATATCAGTGACTACATTGTGAGACATCATAATTCATCGGCATGTGCAAGGGTCATATGCACCATGCGAAAGTACAAGTCTCCAAATCAGGATATACGATAAGCAATACACTCAAAATTGTCTTCCTCGTTACTGTTGAGTGAGAAAGCAAAAACTCAATTACAGACGAATGTGATTAAAAAAATTTAAGTGACTGATGTCACATGAGTCATAGAGGGAACAGTCAATGCGTGATAAGAACTAGTCTGAATGACGACCATTATGCTGCATTCATCCTTGCATTGAACTGCATAACTCTCTGCTCAGAGCAGGTGCACATGGTTGGGATAGTGAAGATTACTTACGGTAGATCATGGATATTGAGGAGAATGAGCTGGATGAGGAACGGTGCAGAGGTTGGGATATATTCATTTGAAACTAGTGGAAGGATCTACATGCCATAAATTGTCGGCCGATGGCACCAGAATGTGATAATGCTATGTCATCCATCACTAAGACACAGTACATAGTCCTGGATCAGAAATTGAATTGCCACGAAGGTTCTGGATGCAGATGATCATACATAGACACGCTATATTGGTTGTCAATAATGCCTATATGATATGTGGCATACAATTGTTAAGTGTACAATGACTGTTACAATGTGTTTAATGTGAGCATAAATGGAGCGTGAATGATCTGTAGTCTTACACAATCGGCTATCAAATGGCTGCGTAGTCACATCTTCCCAAACTGAACATAATGGCCATCCTGATTGGCAAAAAGGAATGCGACATGCTTGTTGCCTCATCCTGAAAGTAAGTGTCAACGGTGCGTCAACGATTTTTGGCGCTGCATCTTGGATAATCCAAGGGCTGTGCAACAACATTAACCCACAATCAAAGTATTGGCTGCCTTGCAAGGCAAAAATGTTTGCAACGACATTGTGACTGTCTCCTAACAATCGGTGTCAATGGAATGTCCGCGATTTTTGGTCTTGCAACTTGTAAAATCAAAGGGCTCTGCATCAACATGAACCCACTATCAAAGTATCAGCTGCCTTTGTTGGCAATAAGGATACCGATGATATCACTACCACCTCCTAAATATCAGTCTCTATGGCATGTGAATGATTTTTGGTCTTGCATCTTGGATCATCCAAGGGTTGTGCAACTCCTTTAACTCATTCTCAGAGTATTGGCTGCCTTTATGGGCAAGAATGCAAATAATGATACCACTACTGCCTGCAAAAAATCAGCGTCAGCAGAGCGCCAACAGTTTTTGTGGGGCTTAGTAACCTACCCAGCAATGAACTCCCTTGCATCATTCCTAAATTCTCTGTTTAATACTCAGTCTTCTCAAAATGTCCTTGTATACAACTTCACAATTATGCATGCAATGTCTCACAGGCCTTACTTTTTTCTTGCTTGAAGCTCTAGAGTCAATATTGAAGAACCAGCATTCTACTCAATATTATTGTAATGTTCGACAGTCTCTCAGCTCCAATTAGGCAGATTTCAAATTCCTACCACCATGTTTGATTCAAAATCTTTAAATACATCGTTGCTAGAGGTTATGATATCTTCCAAAAAAAATGTGTATTAATTCATGATTTGACTGACCCGACTTTCTCAATCATATCTGATATGTCTTGGGGTTCAATCTATGTTGGCTCGAAGTGATCTATTGCTCGGAAAAGATCTGGACATGCGCCCTTGTGGCGTTTCTATTTCGACTGCGGAATTGCACATACCGGCAGCCCTGGCGTCTTATCTATTGTTGTTCATCAAATTCTTCGCAATTCATCAGACCATGGGACCAGCTCGATGTGGAAAAACTTGCTGGCAAAGTTGCACATTGCAAATTGAATTGAATTCACACAGTCGGAAATTTCTGAATTGGCAAGTACAACGGTCGATGAAAGAGCATTGGCCATACTGGAGAGGCAAGGAAGTTGAACAATTACCTTAGTAGGTTCACAGAAGAAATTCATATTCAACATTTACATCTTCCCTATAATAATTGAATTGACAGACGAAACACTCCACAGAGCCCTGAAAGACTTTGTAACCTCCGAATTTCACCAAGACACCTGGAATTGCCACCTCATGTTAAGATTTGTTTTGGCTGATTTTCCATGGAACGCTATATCAAAGCTAGAGCTACCATTGTCAAAAAATGCATTAAGCAGTGAGCTGGTGCTTCCGTCCGCCAACATACTTTGCAACATTAGCCAGAGGGAACACCCACTGACAGAGGATGCAATTAAGAAGCAATTGCCGTCAAGATATAATGTTAGCTTCACTTTAGACGGCTGGACATCAACAAACAAATTAGCCATAGTGTCAGTCATAGCTTACAGTACGGATCGAAATTGGGCATTGCGAGTAGTACAACTCATGATTGACGAGGTTGACAGCCTTTTCTTATCCTATTCTGAAAGCTAATTAAGGATAATAGGTCAATGCTCAACATACAGCAGCAAGGCTAGCCATATAGTTGAACGAAGTTTTTGATCATTTTGGGCTTACCGAGGGGAATTTACTTCGCATTATGACTGTTAACTCTTACTCAAATTTCTCGATGACTCAGGAACTACAATCACCCCTTGAGGCCGCCCGAAGCGAGTGGCCTGCATTGGGGAACCATATACCATGCATGGTGCACATCAATCAGCTTGCTTTAGGTGCATTTATGACCAGTGTCAGTGTAAAAGGCCGCATGAAGTCTTGGGAAGCCCATCTGCGAGATTAGTAATTTGGATAGAATTAAAGCACAGACATTGGGATGAGTCAAAGACTGCGAACAGAGGGCAATGCTAGAATCAACAAGGTGTTGGCTATGCGACCAGGTTTAGCAAAGATAATTGAGAAAGTACATATTTCAAGATATTTTGAAAGACCTGCAACTGACCTTCATATTACAGCAAATGCTTGCAGTATTGATTACACTGACACCTCGTCGTCGAAACAAGTTCATTGAATGTCAAACAGGCAATGTACGAACTGCTCAACTTCCAATTATGGATGTGAAAATACAGTGGAATTGGACACTGGAGTCACTTGAGCGAGCCTACCCATTATGAGAATTCTCCCATGAGTGGCTGAATGATCCAACATACACTGATTACTGGCAACTCTGCACAACACCGGATGAATGGACGATTGTCAATCTACGTCATGGATGTTTTAAGGGAAATCCAATTCTGGACCCTGCAGATGTCGAAAAGACATATGGTGACTCTGTATCCTGTTATCACTGTCTACAATGACATGTTCAGTCATATGGATGGGGTTATGCCAGCTTTAGCTAAGAAGAAGACTCAATGGAAGGAAGACTTATACTTGGCTGTGAAGTGTGCGCAACAGAAGCTGTCAAAATAATATGCAGAAGTCACTCCATTGACTGGTATACTTATCATTTCAGCATATATCCTTAATCCTTTCCGGAAGTTGTGATCATTGAGAAAGTGGGACAATGGAATAGATATTAATCCTGAGGACAACACTTCTTATACCACCCAATAACAACAGCCCTTTCTGAACAATGTGGAGAACAAATACTGTGCCACACATAGATGAGTGCCTGTCAATAAACTCGCAAAAATACTGAGAAACAATTTCTTCACCTTTGCAATGGCTTCTGGATCTGGTCAATCTGCCTTTGATCCATATGATTTGTCCGGCAATTATGAAGAATACTTAATGCCTGAAAATGTGGCTGGAATGGCACCCGGATGATGCGACTGCATAGCACAGTAATTGACAACCTCTGCGCTCCATTTGAATTCATTGCCTCAGTCACAAAGAACTGTGGTAATGATGATCCGAATCTTAATGATTGCCACTCTGACCCTGTCGAGATTAACAGTTCTGGTTGGTTACCATATAGTGCCGACTGGTGGCGCCAACAGGAGAACATGCACTCAAAGTACACCGATCTCTGCAATGTGGCACATGACACATTCTCTATCATACCACATGGTTTTGGAGTGGAGGCCAGCTTTGGGTTGGGTGAGATGTTATTGGCTGGAGGCAATCAAAATCCACAGCCATGAGCCTTTGCAAAAAAGTCGTTGTAAGGCAGTTGGCCTGAGCCCAGAACGTGATATTGGATTGCAATCACCCAACACTGGGTACTGCTGAAACTGAAAATGACTTGAAATTGAAGAATGAGGCGGAGGAATGCAAATTACACAGAATGGCCAAGGTCCACGACTTGTTGGAGATATGGCAGTGCAACCAAACTCTACGTGCTACACAGACGGAATCTCGCGCTGAAAACACCCAAATGCCAGCCGAAGGATACATTTCAGAACCTGAAGAGATCGTCAAAGCATCCTGGTCAAACTTTCAGCATGATGGTGTGGCAGCATCTGAATTGTTGGACAGATCACCTTTGCCACCTGCTTTGTCTGCAAGGGACCTCCCTGGACGACATACCCAAATATTGAATGTCCACTGCAGATAGAGAATTGACCATCATCCAGCTGAAAGCAATCAGGATAGTGCACCTGAAAGCATTTCAGACACTAAAAATTGGCTTAACTGGAATGGTGGCTTCGAAAATCCAAATATGAACGAAGACGACTGGAAGGCGGATGATGAATCCAAAGTAGAGCTGGACAATCATATCAAGTACCCAGATTGCCCAGAGCACTGCGATATGAGTGCCACACCAATCATTCCTGGTTTGATCCAGCCACCATGGAGGTCGATGAACATGGCTGAAACAGGGCTGACGACAGGCAAAGCAATGGAAACAAGGAGGAATAAGGGAAACAAGAAATAGTAGGATGGAATGGATCAATATGTTTTCACCAGGTCGTATATGTTGCTTGACTGAGAATTTGACTTAGAGTAATATTATGGCAGAATAGTGAGCAGTTGCATGTGAATATTGGTTGATATACAGAAGTATAGCAGGCGAAATGAATCATTCAGCAAGGTATTTAAATGTTAGTAGTATGAGAGCAACCCATGCATGAAGTTTACTTGGCACGGCATTACCGAAGGGCTGAGTCGCACTCAGGCCGAAAGAAAACCAATAAATTCAAATCAATACACATACAGTTATTCATCAGAGCAGATTTTGCCGAGACAATATATTAATATCAGCATCAAAGGAGCGTCAACAATTTTTGGTCTTGAAAGCAAGGCAATTGAAAAGTGAATTGGTCGCTGTTATGCATAACCGACGTATTGGCAGCCTGAATAGGCAGAAGCTACAGCGACACAGGCACTGTCCCAGTCTGAATATGAGCATCAACAGAGCGTCGACGATTCTTAGCTTGGCATCCTGGGTTATCCAAGCGGCGATTTCTTGCAATAATTGATATAAGAAATAATGGCAGCCTTTTCATGCAAAACAGTGCATGATATCTTCGTTACCCTATCTAGACAATGAGCGTCAATGGAACATCAATAATTATTAGTCTTGTAAGTCAGGTAATTACAATGTGATTCTTTAGTGGTTGTACATAATGAATATTTTGGCAGGCTTTATAGGCAAAAGAGAAAGCAACACGGTCACTGCCCAATTCTGAGAATGAGCTTCAATGGAGCGTCAACAATTTTTGGTCTTGTAAGTAAGGTAATTAAAAATTGACTTAGTTGCTGTTATGCATAACTAATGCATTGACAGCCTTTGCTGGCAAAAGAGAATGCGACACGGTCGCTGCCCCATTCTGATAATGAGTATCAACAGAGCATCCACAATTTTCAGCTTTGCATCTTGGGACATTTAAGTAGTGACTTGTTGCAGACATCCATAAATGAGGTATTGGCCGCGTTCGGTGGCAGAAGGAAGAGCGGCACGCTCCCTGCCCCATCTTGAAACTGAGCCTCAACTGAGCATCAATGATTTTTGGTCTTCCATCCTGGGTAATCAAGGCATCACACAGAAATTTGAGCACATAACAGAACTATTGACTGCCTTAGTAGGCAAAAATACAAAGGATAAAATGAAAAACACAGATTCCAAAATAATCGATATTGCAAACTGCAAAACATGCATAAAGTGATGACTGGATGTTGATTAAGCGATTTTGATAAGATACACTTATGAAACTGCAAAAACAAGAGCATTATAAGAATCTACAGCTGGACCCAGTTGACAACCCGCTGACAAATGGCCCAATTCAGATGGGTTGGGAGTGTACTAATGAACCATACCCGAATTGACGGTTGGAATGTATTGATAACCTCCACTGCGAATTTGACAATGGTTTGGTTCTGACCTGTACCCGGACCTGATGTGACGGTCTGGAAACGTTGCTAAAACTCACAACGAGTAGTATATGCATGTCAAACAACATTGTAACATACCTCAAACCAGACAACACACTATCCAGAAGTGATAATATAAAACAGATATTCAATACTTAAATTCAACTAAGTATCATATAGCTACGCATCTTACATAGAGATTCTCATTAAGATTCACTCCCGTATGGAGCACTATCCACATGGTAATTCACAAGCTATACACCATCAATGTTGTCTGATATAGCAATTTGTCACGCCAGTTGTATCCGTTCAACTATAGCTCTGACATATACATCATTTATTGTCTATGTCATCTTCTTACCTCGGATGAACTGGTTCTTAAGTTCAGCCCAACTGTGCAGATCTTGATAGTTTGTTGCAATCACCACCTCGTATTTTCATGATTGCAGACTTATTATTTCTGGTTGGGTCTAATTGATTCTCAGAGGAACCATTAGAATGGTTTTTGAAGCTGGTCAGTTTTTCTGAAATTGGACAATCGGAATTGCTGGAGTATAGCTGCAGTATAATAATGGAAATGAAGGAACTCATTCATGATATGTGATATGAAGGTAACTGTCTTTATATTGCAAATATTTGATCTAGATGTTATGAGTTTCAGGCATTATCCCTTGGTTGGCATGAGTAAATTCTACATTGAATTCAATGGTCAGATTATACTCTGGAGTATGGCGGTGAAATGGTTGACTGTAAAACAACATTCCATTCTTGAGTGTTTGAAAATACATTGAATTGGTACATTGTGATAATATTTGAGCATGAACCCACGAACTTTATGTCCATAGTGCTGTTCAATTTGTAAATGGAATATGTATGCAAAGTGGCAATTTGGAGATTAACTGATGCATCTCCCAGTGATGTAAATTTGATAATTCTGCACAGTATATGGATACCAATTTCGTTCAAATTATGCACCTGTTGGCAAACAGGACAGAAATAGAAATCATTCTGTCCATGCTGAAGAAATACAAGATGGGTTATTTATGAAGTTTGCAATTTATTGATAGCAGCAAGTAGGTAGAAAAGCGTTTCACAGTCAAGAGTATACCCATCTCAAACTGCAAGATATGATAGTATCTCCTCCATGAATTCAAGATCAGTATCCCAATCATGACGCTTGTGGATCTGTTGAATGTCATCGACTCTGTTGCTAGACCTATATATCTTATTGATATTGCTAAAATGATCCTGTTCAGCAATATGTGTGGTAAAATTGTCAACTTAACCCATTTGCCAAATTGACTCTGATAGAGAACATACCAGATTTGGTTTTGGATATCTGAAATGTATTATACACCAGTTAGTAGTTTTGCAAAGTTTCTGAATACAAATTGTATCCCACTAAGCTTTAAAGTTACTAAAGTCAATAAATAATTCCTGCTTCGACTACATATTCTGATTTGAGTTCTTGAAATAAATCCCTTGCTCCATCTGGTCAGTGACATGCTGAATATCCAGCTAACTCCAGCTTGTTGATTCAGTCTCTGTAACTAATAGGTAGATTGATATCACAATATACTAGCTGGGAGTTTTGTTTGGGGCACGGTTAGCCTTGTTAACCATGGTTGTTTTCAACTGTGCAAGTGTTTAAACAAACATGCTTCTGTGTTCAGTTGCCTTTGTCCTAACTCCCAGCAATAGTTGTCAAATATCAGATTGGAATAAGTCATCACACAGTATATATTTGGGCAGTGTTACCTGATGGATTTTGTACCAAAATTGCTGTATTGCGTTTGGTTGATGAGTATCAGTCCATTTGTTTGGTATGTAACAGAATGTATTCATGTATAGCTGAAAATGTTTACATAATTGTAAAGTAACCATTTCAGCCCTGTATATGAGAATCTCAATCGCTGTAAAAATGTCAAGAATATTTTGCTTCCTTACTTGATTGGGTCCTGTTGCAGACTATTCTTTCACATTTCTCCTTGTAAGCTGTAATATTTCTTGCCCTTCAAAGTGCCCCTTCATCTAGTTAAATGGCGTTAGTTTAGTGTCAAGTGCTTTGATGAATACCTAACAGTGATTTTGTTGGTGAATAAGCACAGAGAATTTACATAATACCACAACTGCTATCATTACTATTGTACCAAATGACATGTCTGCTGAAGTTTTCCTGTCTCTGGTGGAGCAGAGAATAATTGGACAGTCATTCCCAGCTAGTATTGTAAGTACTGCATGGACTCTCACATTTCCTTACCACATCAGCAAAATGTATTATTGTCTCTGGGAGCACTGATAACAATCCTGGGAGCTCCTTCAATCACAGTAGAGCAGTCAGGGAAGAAAAACAGCTTCTTTGGGAATGCTGCTGGTGCCTCGAAATTATAGCAACTACATATTGTTCAACAATTGATACAACTGATCTATTTGGTTTGTATTCTCATCTATGTATCTATGTATATATAGCTACCCATCTACACATGGAATATCTGGACTTGCTGCATGTGGTACTTGAGGGCAACACAAGGTGCACCTGAAGAACATGATTGAGTGAACTTAGAGATAAAGTTGGATGGCATTCTGGTGTGAACTTTGAGATGCAGTTGGAGGCTGTGATCAAGTGACTTTGGAGATGCACTTGGATGCCGAGATTCAGTAACTCAGCGAAGCACTTGCAGGCTGTTACGGTGCGAGTTTGACGGTGCCCTTGGAGGCTGATATGTAGGAAATCAGAGTTGAACATGGAGGCCGTAATGTAGCAAGTATAGAAATGCACTAGTAGGCTGAGATTGAGTAACTCAGAGATGCACTTCGAGGCCATAATCGAGCTAGTTTGGAGATGTGCTTTTGTACCTGAGATCAAGTTACTCAGAGATGCATTTGGAGGCCGCAATTGGGCATGGTTGGTTATTGACCTGGAGACCTTGATCATGCATACATGGAGGCCATCATCAACCAAGTTGGGAGATGCACTTAAATACAATGATCGAGTGAAATTGGATGAGGTCGATTGCAGATGGGCTGGGTGCTGAGACTCTATTTATCAGTTAGGTTAATCACAACCTTGGGAATGTGATGAGATGTCTTTGGCATTGAGCTCTCATGGAGAGCTGGTTGGTGGCAGTCGATCTTGTAGGGAGGCATGCTGGAAGCTTAAGCTACATTGAGTGGTCATGTGGTCATCATGAGAATGAAGGGAAGACAGACAATGTTCGGTTGATGCTGTACTCAGTGTGCGCTGTACTCAGTGTTAAATCATAATCATGGCATGGTATGATAGTGAGGGATAACTCAGTTATGTGTTCTGCGATGATGGCTGACTTGTGGACAAGAAAGAGAAATTGGGGGATGATGATGGGAATGATATGGTCGATATGAGCGGATATGAGAAATCAGGGGTATGAATAGCACATTTGGGTTGAGAAGACCTGGTATCGGGATTCTTGCTTGCCAGAGTGGAAGTTATAACTGCTGTATCAGGATTGGTACATTGACCCAGATACGAAATACTCTGAAGTCCGAGGATCTCATAATGATTTCGGCCACCTCCTCTCATCTCTCTCATTCTGGTCCTCAACTCTACAATCATCCAACAACACAAAGTTAAGCCATCGCTCAGTATCTCTCCACACAAAGCTTATGAGTTAACACGAGGTACAGCATTCACAGAGTACTGCATGCTCTGAGTACCGCATGATCCACAGATCGAATGTCTCCCGCTCCAAGCCAGTCACTCATATTCTGGTGGATCTTCCAGTACTCACTTCACATTCTCACACTTACGAGTGAACTAATGGATAGAGTCTTAACTGCCATCACGCCTCCCTCCCAATTTTCTGCCGCCAGATGGATCACCTTCAAGTACTGCCCAATCTCCGTCGATCATGCCCTCCAAGTGCATCTCCAAACTCCCTCAATCACAGCCTCCATGTTCGCATGATAATGGCCCTAAAGTGCATCTCCAAACTTGCTCAATAACAGCCTCCAAGCGCATATCTGTGACACTCGATTGCAGCCTCCAAGTGCATCTTCATACTCACTGGATACGGCATCCAAGTGCATGTTCAAATTTGCATGGTCACGGACTCTGGGTTCACCCAACCATGGCCTCCGTGTGAATCTCCAATCTCGCCCGATCAGGGCCTCCAAGTGCATCTCTGAAGTCACTTGATCTTAGCGTCAAAGTGCATCTCTCAGCTCAACTTGATCCAGGCCTCCAAGTGCATCTCCAAACTCACTCAATTACAGCCTCCAAGTACATCTCCAAGTTCAGATGATCACAGCATCGAGGTGCATCTCTATGTTCCCTGAATTGGCATCCCCAGGTGCTCCTCCAAATATGCTCGGGTACTGTCTGCAGCCAGATTGACTGGATGTCCATATATTGACTGACTTAGATAAAAACTACATGCCTTATTATGCTGTAGCGAATGTTGTGATGGTAACAAAGACAAGTATGATAGACAACACGCCTTGCTGTTATGGAACCCTAAGAAACAAGTGGTGATAAAATGCGGCACCATGTCTCCCGCTGACCTGCACAGAGGTCTCAGCTACTCTCGAAGCCTGTCGCAGACTTGCACAGAGGTCTCAGCTACTCTCGAAGCCTGTTGCAGACTTGCACAGAGGTCTCAGGTGCTCCAAAAGTTGACTCCCCAATCAATCAACTATTGTAGCATCCTGAATGCACATCCTTAACTGCAGGTGCTTTCAGGCGCACCTGAAAATTCACTTGCACAATCTGAGTACACTTTGCTTCACTCCAGCGGGGTCTAAAAGCATCTGGAAGTATTTAGGAGCAGCAGTGGTGTCAACTGGGGTGTCCAGGAGGTCTGCAGCTGAATTCCATACCAAATGACATTTTGCTGATGCCGCTGCATCTTTTAATGAATCCATTTGTTCACAAACTACTGAATATCTGAATATCTAGGTACTAATGTGAACCAATTGTCAAATTGAGCTTTCACATTTTCGGATTCTAGGTATTATGGCTCAAACTTAAATTCAGATTTCATGAACCCCAGGAGTTGATAATGCCATTCATCAGGGTGCCAAGCCAATTGTATATTGGCAGAACCTGTTACTGAGTGGGTGAATACTCTAAGTGTACACTGTATCAATAGTTGTATAATAATGACACTCCCAGTATACTTACTAATCTGTTTAGGTGTCAAGTGATTGATGAGTCAAATAGATCTTCTGTTCATGGTTTCAACATTCGTACATGGTACATGATACCTATGTACCTTGAGTGACCCTGACATGATTGGCATAGTCCCTGACTACGCCCGGAAAAGCTTCTGCGCTACCATAACCGAGATTTCCAATGGCCATTACAGCTGGATTACAACTGTCTCCCACAGATTATTGTGCCATACCATATATTTATATGATGATGGGAGTGTTATAGGCGTGTTACCCAATATCAGTGTGTGTGATAACCCATTCCAGAGTGATATATAATTCTCATACTGTATACTTTTTTGTCACCCCGAGTTTTGAATTACTAACATTGCCACCATCACCATCGCCTTCACCACAAATACCATCACCACCATCACAATCATTTCCAGCAACATCACTGCCATCATCATCACCACCATGACCATCACTGCCTTCACCATCACCACCCTCACCATCACCACCATCACCCGCATCACCACCATCACCATTACAGCCTTCACCATCGCCACCATCACCATCACCACCATCACCACCAGCACTATCACCATCCAAACGATTGGGGATTTTATTCTTACATCATTCCTCCATCAGCTGTATATAGTACACCCCTGCCCACTTTCAGCGATGTCAGATGCACTGCCAGATGCAAAGCCAGATCCACTACTTCATGCAAAGCCAAGTTCACTGTGACAAGCAAAGTCCAATCCACTCTTTCCATCTTTGTTCCAGCAAATGCAGATCCAGTGTTTCCAGGGAAGCCCAATCCTTCCCAGCCAGCGAACACAGAACAACTGCTACCAGTGAATCCAGGTTCACCCCGACCAGTGATGCCAGATCCACGGCTAACAGCTTGCACCCAGTGAAGCCGGATTGTCAGAGAGGTACAAGTGATCATGTCAGAGTGGAGAGACCAAGCATGTCAGAGTTATGGGAGCAAAGCCAGATCCACCCCTACCAGCTTGCTCCCAGCAAAGCCAGATCGAAATCTCCTTGCCAGTGTATACTGTATCCAACTTCTCGGCTACCAGGGAAGCCACATACACCCCATGCACTGTCTTTCTGACAGGTCCAGATCCACTGGTAGCAGCGATGCCAGATTCACCCTTACCAGCGATGCCTGATCCACTGCTACCAGTGAAGCCAGTTTCACCCCTGCCAGCGAAGCAAGATCCACTGCTACCAGCTTGCTCCCAGTGAGGCCAGATTGTCAAAGAGGTAAGAGTGCGCATATCAGAGCGGTGAGACCAAGAATGTCAGATATGTGGAAGCAAAGCCAGATCCAAAGCTTCTTGCCAGCTGATAGCGAATTCAGATTCTCTGCTAACAGCGATGCCACGTCCACTGCTACTGACATGCTTCAAACATGTCCAGATCCACTGATACCAGTGAAGCCTGTTTCACCCCTACCAGTGAAGCTGGATCCACCACTACCAGCGAAGCCAGATCCACCACTACCAGCGAAGCCAGATCCACCACTACCAGCTTGCTCCCATTGAAACCAGATTGTCAGAGAGGTGAAAGTGGGCATGTGAGAGCGGTCAGACCAAACATGTCAGAGCTTTAAAAGTGAGTATATCAGAGTTGTGAGAGGCAGCATATCAGTTGTGAGAGTGAGCATGTCAGAGTTGTGGGAGCGAGCTTGTCAGTATTGTGAGAGTGAGCATGTCAGAGTTGTGGGAGTGACTTAAGCTTGTCAGAGTTGTCCAAGTGAATTCGTCAGAGTTAAAACAGTTCATGTTCAAGATGCGAAAGGAGATGTCAGAGTAGCAAATCAATCAGTACTTGTGATGAATAACTAGTATATTCCATGCATTGCAGGATATAATCCATGTGCTACACATCAGCAACGACCTTAGTTTCCGTCAGAAACACCCGGGTGTTCCGGACGGCTCTGACGGCTCTGACGGAACCTCGTACCCTCTGACGGAGAATTACATGCTACACGTCGCCCAGGCGACGGGTCGCATTGCACACCTACCTCCTTTACTTTTCGGTGACGTATACGCACCATCAGAACGACACATGTGTTACACTCTTCGCAGTGGCTGCAGTTATGCTGAAGCCGTTTTACACAACGCTTGGTGATGTTTATGCCTTTCTCCGGCCGCCGCGTCTTTGGGAATGCTGCTGCTGCGCCTGGAAATCATAGCTACTACTTATCGTTCAACGCTTTTCAAAACTTATGCATTCAGTTTGTATTCTCATCTATGTATCTATGTATCTATATAGCTACCTATCTACACACGGTATATCTGGACTGGCAGCACGCGCCGACGTTACCCCTGTATCTCCGTACACCCGCCGTCGCTCATTAAGATGTACTTGGAGGCCGTGATCGAGCGAGTTGAGAGATGCACTTGGAGGCCGAGATCTAGCGAGTTGAGAGATGCACTTGCAGGCCAAGATCGAGTGAACTCAGAGATGCACTTGGAGGCCAGGATCGAGTGAACTCAGAGATGCACTTGGAGGCCGAGATCGAGTGAACTCAGAGATGCACTTGGAGGCCAGGATCGAGTGAACTCAGAGATG
>Ga0307515_10004441_pt1 | contig 29036 bp, 32 predicted proteins | sample 17_EM_MG_FD_194513 | JGI IMG/M metagenome (GOLD analysis project Ga0307515, IMG submission 194513) | Populus trichocarpa ectomycorrhiza microbial communities from riparian zone in the Pacific Northwest, United States - 17_EM | ecosystem: Host-associated > Plants > Roots > Unclassified | place... | reverse complement strand
TGAATGACTTGGGTCATGACTGATGCTGTTGAATAGTCGTAACCATCCAGCCGACGACACTCGTGCGCTCGTAATTGATCTCGACCACGGGGAGATCAAAGAGGAGACTGACAATAGCGACGAGAGCAAAGATGAAGATAAAAGAAATAAACGCCAAACAGTGGTTCGTCCTGATAGCAGCCTGTGCTGGGCCTGGCTCACGGCACGACAGGGGACACCCATCTTCGTGGCCCGGTCAGTGGTTGCGGGTCATCCTCTGGCCGATGAACCAGTATTTGTAATGTACAACTTACCTCAGCTCTCGAGCGGTGCTCTTTCGGCCTACGAGACGCATCTTCGCCAACGTCTCAACACCTTTCCCCAGCCGACGACCAACCAAAGTTGGGTTACTATCAGTATTCCTGCACATGTCGATACCAGTGTCAAGGGCCTTAGGGAGCTTCCATGGACCCATAAGCTTTACCACGATGCTGAATCCGTGTTCTGGTTGCTTGTGTGGTGGGCCATCCACATTCGCCCAACATCTCCGCCGTCCCCAAAGATAGACAGTAAAACATATGGATATCTGACCAGTGTCGATCTGGCAAGTGGGCGTGATGGCCGGACGATGTTTTTACAAGACCTCCGCAGGGGGTATTCTTGGCTGGACCCCAGCTATGAGAGGTTGGAACCTCTATTCAAGCAGATGGCGACCCAGCTCATGGGTGAGCTGCACTGGGCGGAATCTGAAGAGATGAAGGACCCAGAGTTTCTCCACGAGGCTCTGCAGCGCCTCATCTTCGACTTCTTGATGAGGAACAAAGAAGCAAGCTTCATGACCTTGGAGAAGGACCTTGAACCTCGGGAGATAGGGAACCAGGTCCGTCAGCACGCATACAAGCAATATACTCCCTCTGCGAAGCGTTCTCATAGTGCTATGGAAGAGGAACCAGAGCCGGAAGGAAGCAAGGTACGCCATTTGTCCTCAGCTGGTCTTGTGTACACACTTACTCTTGAGGAGCCGAAGCGCCCTAGGTTTGAATAACGAGTCTGGAGAAGATAAGGTGGCAAACTTCTTGGTAGAGAGATGAACTGGTGGATCGAGATGAAATGTAGGAAAGTGTTGACTTTGTGACTGCCATTGGCCAGCAAATACAAGATGAGAATGACAATACTGCTACAAACGAGATTGAGTTTGTATGTGAAACATGACAACAGACGGAATGACAAGATGCGGCAGTGTCTACATGCATCTTCACAAATGTCAGGGGGGACGAAAGGGGGTACACGACGCTGCAAAGGTAGGCAAGGACGATTTGATGAGAAAGATATGAACGGAGAGAACAGGCAGGAGGACAGTTTGCCACATAAAGAAGGAAGGAGAACCAGAAACCACACTAGTTCAGACAACAAACTTCGAAACATATGTACCGCCGACCTTCCTTTTTGGCCCCAACCCCCGTGCATAATATCTCCTGGTAAATCACGTGGAAAACAGAAAGCAGTGTTCATGAATGGAAGGGCGATTCTGTAGCAAATAAGGTGACACCTCCACAACATTAAGTCCAAATCTGGACATACACGGCCCGTGTAGTCGCTTCTTCTACTGGTCAGGCTCTGGCATCTCGACAGATTGGCCTAATCCTATCATCCCGTTCCATGCCCTGAATATCCGTTCCGCTTGACAACATGTGTCCGGCCAGTCTAGTAGCGGTGTACACCTTCACAACAGACTGGGGATGCCTTTAGTGCATACAGTGTAGCGAATATCTCCCATTTCGTATATTCATACTCTATGGCCAGGACACTGCTTTGTAACTCACTTATCCAATCACTCGTTGACACCCGGTAATATTATTGTGTAAAGATTCTAAGACGACACCCGCTGAGTCTTGCAGAGTGGCCTCCAAAGTCCTTTCTGGGTTCTCACATTTCAAGGACAAGATTAAGAACAAGAGTACAGTCTAGAATACCCTCGAAACTGTGGTTCGCTCGTCGCGACAACGCCCCTCTTCGATTTAAATAAGGGAGCTTCACAAAGGATGAGAATATACGACTTGGCTGTTTGACATCAATCCCATCGTTCTCTTCTTGCTACTGTGTTTGGAAACGCAGAGTAAGCGCTGACGAAGGCGCTTGTGCAAATTCTCTGGTACGGAAAGATTAAGTCCGCCACTATCCACCTTCCCAGGGGTTCTCAGGGAACAACCTGATGCGGCGGCGACATGGGAGTAGCTGGCGATAGGGAAAATCGCGAAGTCCGTTTCGAGCACCATGAAACAGCACCAAGCTCCAAAGGGGCATACACGCGATCCTTCGTTGAATAGCTTCTCTGCACGGCACCTCACAATATGTACCCGGTCGACATCAATTCTCGCTCCCTCCTGACGTATACCTTGGGTCAAAGGCATCACACTAACAATGAGACATTATCTTGGCTTGACGGCCCCGACCATGTTGTTTTTTGCTTTCTAGAACAGAGCGTAGGACCAGATTTGATTCTAGTCCTTCAGTTTCCTTCGAGTGGTTCAAGCACTCGATGACGAACCAGGACAGCAAGGAAACCATAGACGCCTTGGATCGAGTCAACAGATCCGAGAAAGTTGAACCCTCGCGAAAAGCCCCAAACCGGTATGCCTTATTGCTGATTCAATTACCTAATGTCTCACGCTCAAGTTCAGTGTCACCTTCCCAGATGAGAGCTGCTATCGAAAAGTTGGGGCAGGGCACTCCCAAGGCTGGCCCATCGGGCGTCCTACGTGTTCTCATCAGCAATCCTGCGGGTTTCAATTTAATCAAAACGCTCTCACAAGCAACGCAGGGAAAGCCCCCGACCCAATTAATTGCCACGGTGGATCTAGCCAAACTGGTAGAACAGCTTCTGGGATCAGGCACCCAGCGGGCACTGGCGTTAAGAAGAGAAAACGTGAAGACGCTTCGCCAAGTAGACGCACTGAACAACGCATCGCATAATTTGACCAGTACTGGATCCATCACCTTGAGCTCAGTGCAATTGGAAGCGAAACAGGACACCGGATACTCACCCCTACACGCGCGTGCGAGCGGGTCCTCGTCCCCTTATCCTTTCGCGGGAACTCTGCACACAGAAACCTTCAAACTATTCCGCCTTCCCATATTCTTCTCATCTTCCAATGAACAATGCATAGAAAATTTTTCTTCCATTTGTTTATACCCGCACACGGTGTGACGTTGTACACATTGCGGATGCAATTGCTCTCCATTTAGCGGGCTTTCTCGAAGTAAGGAGGGACTTTGTTCAATTATCGCGCGGTCACGATTGGACTTGTTCTCCTGGCTGGAAGGTCCTCAAGTCCATTTATACGAGGAATTAAGTGCTTCGCCAGCCAACAGGATGAATAAACATAGAGTGAAATACAGTGTCCGCGTCGAGTTGATCGACTCAAGCCAGCTTACGAACAATGACGAAGATGATAACTATGACGAGGATCGCGCAGATAGCACCAGTGATGATGCGCTGCTTGTACATACTACCAGAGACAGAACCGAGTTCTAGTGAGTCAGATTACAGAAGTGTGTAAAGGTAGACAGAATTCGACTCACGTGCGAACCATCCCCTTGAGCGTCCTGTTCGACCCGTCAACATGACCTTCTGCACTACCCAGCACCACCCTCGAGTGTTCGATCTGTTCACGTTGGACCCTCAAGCTTCGCAGGATGTCTGCACCAATGTCCTCGGTCTCCAGAGCCACACGTTGGGAGTTTTCCAGTCGGCGTGTCGACTCATCAAGGGATTGAGTTCCAGCAAGGAGACGAGTTCGGTCTGATGTCCCATATGGGTCGTCAGAGGGGTACTGGGTTGAGGTTGCGGTGCTTGGACCAAGGAGTGCGTCGCGAGTGGCGGCCTGATGGACTTCTTTCTGCAGGATAGAGGACACAGGGATGAATTCGTAGTACAATAGTGCTCAGAATTGGCGCTTACAGCAGTCGCCTTCCATCTCCCCAACTCGGTCTTAGATATTTTGACTCGCCCTGCGTATTGCGGCCGTATTGACTGAGGCATACCCTGTATTTCGAGCTCCATTTGTGATATCTATTGAAAAATATTGCCCTATGAGCCGGATGGGATTCGGTTTTAGCACATTCAATACCCACCATCTCGTCGGCGTCGTCCAGCTCCTTCTCAACTCTCCGCATAGCAGCCTTGCGTTGCTCTACGAAGAGGGACCGTTAGGGAATGCAATTGGGTATTATGCAGAGCGGGAGAGCAGGAGGGCGGCAGACGCCCAACAGCCCAACGTCCACGTACCGCCAGCGCCAACACCTTCTAGCCTCCCCTTCACACTCTCCATAAGACCCTTGAAGTCGGCTTCGTACGAGTCGAACAGAGCAGTGGGCGTGTTGTCCATTTTGGCCACTTGTCCGAAATGAAGGTTATGGTTGCGGTTTGATGAGTGGTGACAAGAACCACGTTGCGATCGTTTAGTAAAAGGAGTATGCCCGGAAAACCAGCCCAAGGCAACGTTGTCGGGGTTCAAGGCAATGGGTCTTGGAAGATTGGAAATGGTGGAGGTCAAGTGCAAGTTACGCAATTGCAAGAGCGGAAGAGCCTGATATATCGACCATAGGAATTGTGGTGGTTTTCACAAATGCATTACACTCGCTATCTCATACTCTATTCCGCCACTCTGTCCATCTCTTAAGGAAGACCACTGACCACGAACGCACCGATCGGTGCCGCAGTAACGCGGCGTGTCCAAATAACTAGGGGAGGAACCTCCGTGACTCGCACATTTGTTCTGAGTGTCGACTTCTAGCAATTTGAACTCGCGCAGACCACTATAGTCAGCCGCTTACTTCGAGCTGAGATGGGACTAAGTACAACGCCCACCTTGCTCTGGGGAAGCGGGTGACGGGACGTACTGAAAGGTAGCCATCCAGCAGCCCCTTTCGGCCAATGTAAAGCAGCTCCAATGAAAGCGCCACGCGATATTCTTCTTCCCTTCCACCCACCTCCAGTTACCCGACCCCGCTGCTTCAGAGTTTCGGTGAATAGCCCCCGGTCCCCGAGCGTTGACTGACACTTGTAATATAATCATGGAATAACATACAACATAACGGGAGCCTACCGGTGGCTAATGAGCGTCTCAGTCGAGATCACGATCCCGTCCAAGGCGGTAGGGCACCCGGGCTTTGTTGGGAAGAGAATTTTAAGAAGAGATCCAGAAGGAGTAGCCCAACATTGGCATGGCTAAAGATTGAAATCGCAGGGTCTGCTCATCACTTGCAATTCGATCGATCCACTGGACAGCGCAACGACTCCTTATTAGTTCCTACAGGCATGGCCCAGTGGTACTCGTAGGACTCATTAGAGACGTCGAGTTGTGTGAATGCGACGTAGATGGGAGACAACCGGTGTTCCAAAGTGTTGACGCCGATGGAAAACATCCGTATCTTTTTCTGAACGACGTAAAACAGCCCATTTTCACATCCTTAGGAGAACCCAACGCTATACGTTGTTGTGATCCGACTTCGAATAAGTGCGGCGATTTCAGTGCTTTTTGGCAGTGCTGGTGGGCCAGTAGACAGCTACCTCGGTACGTATCTAGGGCTATATTCATCTCTCAACTGTATGTTGCTTAATATCAATCAGAATGGACCTCCTGAGCCGTGCAGTTTTGAAGTTGAATCCGTTCAGCTGTCGCTGGGATGTAAACGGTCAGTTGCTTCATGCCCTCCTGGCCCCCATATTAAGGAGTATCTCCTGATGAAACATTGGTTATTGGTCGTCAGGTGTCGTAATGAAAAGATGTTTATTATGTGTCGACGGATGACGGCTTCATATCCTATACCAGGCCCTCTGAGCGCTCCAGCATTCCAACTCGTTCGGGTATCGTCAGGCTGACATATTCGACGTTCGTCGCCGTTGAGCAGATCAGTCCTACGGGTGAAACATTGGATCGTTTTGTTCGGTGCTTGCTCGTGTGAGCCGCGTTTCTGCCCCCGTCTCATTATCTACACACTCTCGACCAACTCCTCTGAACGGACAAGACATTTCCATTCATGGCCTAGCCCCGGTCGAAAAGGTGATGCTCCTTCGTTCCGCTATTGGCAGTTGCTCGGAGCGGCCGGCATTTACAATGATGATCAGAAGTAACTCGAACACATCTCCATTCAAAACCCAATCAAGGGCGCAGCGAATTGCCATGCGTGTGCGGCATCCCCGAGACTGTAACAAATGCCTTTCGTGTGCACTGAAAGCAAGAACAAAAAGAACGTCAAGTACTCATAGACTATGCTCCATCAATTCGCCTCGCGAGGTTTCTGCCTTGTTGTCGGCAGATCAGACAGCATACGTACTACGGAATCTGAAACGCCTCGAATGCGAGAACCGTCACTCTTCGGGTCGAGCTTTGTGATTGCATTGGGAATCGCGTATTCACTACAGCCACCTTGGCAGCAGCACCGCTGAGACGATATCGCTTGATGACCTCTCTGCCGTCAGTCATTCAAGTAAGTGCACAAGTACATTCAATCGAGCCCTGAAATTGATACCGAGTGCCTTGGATGGGGTGAGGAATAACTGCTCTTCGCGCGAGCACAAGTGCATCTTGCTCATATTCTGTTCCCCACTTGCAACGGTCTCTCGGCTTGTTTTTCTCTTGAGATGTCCAATGGTGAGTGGTTTGGACCTGACGATGTAGACCCATAATCGATTGACAGTATGCGCAGCGTCCTCGGAACTCTTCGAAACCGACTTCCTCGTTCCTTTGGACTCTACCCTTGCACACTCTATTACTTCAAAGTACCCCTTTATTCGAGTCGATGGCGCGCTGAACTTCAGAGATCTAGGTGGTTTGCCCATCGCTGGAGAGTCGACTTTCCAGACCCGACCCGGTCTTATCTTCCGGTCTGGTCAGATTTCTGCTGTCACAGCCAGCGGCACGGAGGTGCTACGAGGCTTGGGGGTTCGGACTGTTTTCGATTTCCGCTCTTTTAATGAATTCAAGAAATATGACGCGCCGATTCCGAATATTTTGGACATCGAAATTCTCCATGTGCCAATCTTCGACGATAGAGCCTTTACACCAGACGAGATGACAAGGCGCCAAAACCTATATCAGGAAGGGAAGGAAGGATTCTTGAGTGCTTATCGAGACATTATGGACCATGGGGCGCCAGCATTTGCGAAAGTGATCAAACAAATCATTGCTCATCCCGAGTCGCCAATCTTGTTTCACTGCGTCGGTGCGTTGACTCTGATTAGTTCAAGGCTCCTCGCGAACTGACTTTCCGTAATCTCAGTGGGCAAAGACCGTACCGGCATACTGGCAGCTTTACTTCTAATGGTACCGTCCTTTCACTCTGCCCAGGAACTACCTCTCCTCAACGGCATCGCGATAGGTGGCTGGTGTAGATGATACGACAATCGCATGTGACTATGGACTGACGCGTGTCGGACTGGATATCAAACGCGACATGATCCTTCCTCATTGTGCTGATTTAATTCGACGGAACCCAGCAGCCTGTTCTTCTATGTTCGGTTCGAGGTAATGTCATCAACAATCTCTGCTCATCGTACGAGCGTCTAACATGATTATGGGGGTAGACCGAGTGTCATGCACGAGATGCTCGATATCATCCGTCGCGACTATGGGGGAGCAGAGGAGTATTTGAGGGAGCATGGAGGTTTGACAGGCGACGAAATAGACGTCTTCCGAAGTATCTTCGTGGTAGCGACAGATGCTGCATGATGATCCTGCCTGTCAGTGTCCGGTGTCTATCCTCTGAGATGCCGAACATATACGTAGTAACTGCTGCCTTGCAATTAACCCACTGAACCTCTTTTCGTGGAATTCACCTCTGAGTCGGTGAGTCGATCGATGAGTCGATGTATTGGAGCATTCATTTCTGCACGGTGAACCACCACCTGGGAGCGGAACCGGCCGGCCGTCTCCAAACCTCATACGCTCCCTTCAACTTCTCAAACACAAGAACCGCAAACTTGCTCGACTAGAAGGGCGTAGTCTACGGGCGTATCCTGAAGAAAACGTGAATGAATGTCATATCATATCAGCTGGCATGGGTGAAAATGGAGCAGGTGAGTATCTAGATGACGAATAGTATATAGTTGTTAGATATGTAGATACCATACAAAATTTCTACGGATTTCTGGCGATTTTTCGTTGTGCCCCTCCATCCTTTGTCTCGACTCACCCGAATTTGGCCTCGACTCAACTCGCGGCAACGTTAGTGTAGAGGTGCGAGTGCCTCCAGCGTGACCATTGGCGTGTGCTTCTGCGCATATTTCAATGAGGAGGCGAGGCATGAGGCATGAGTTGGTTAACCCAGGTTGGTGGTGTAATGCTGGGTCACCTTTCACCGATGGGACTAGGAACGAGTGAAGGGGTCTTACATTCTATGGTTATGTTGATCATGCATATAGACATACCCATATGGGGAATATACTGGCATACAAGAGCAGAGTGTATGAGGCGAAAGAGTGGCAGTAGTACCCAACTTGAACCACAACCACCTCGCACTGATGCGGCTGTATGTTGATTGCTCCGTTCTTGGCTACGGAAAACTATTTTCAATCAAGATTGAGAGTAACATGCGGGTGTCTCAACTAGTATGCGAGATCAAAATCGCCAACCCTCAGAAGTTGGGCTCGTTTGCCAACAGCGACCTCATAGAGAGTTCTTCGTATTTCTATCGGTCCCCCGACCGAAGGGTCACTCCCATCAATCCAAGCGGTGGATAGTGCCTGCCTTACTTGTTATCCGATATTATTGTTGTATCCTTGGGAATAGGCGTGTTGGTATTCTCCTATTCACCGTTTAGTCCGTCATTCCATCCCTCACCATCCCATCTCCTACCCGCATGACCCCCCATGTTGTTGTTCTATTCCTGCGTCTCGTAGCTGTCATTACATGTGTCATTTTAGTGTTGTTCTCCCATGTCCATCCCGATAAGGATGTTGTATGTTGTTGAGTGAATGATGAACCTTACTTGTATTCATTCAACGGAATTGGAACCTGCAGGAGAGGACAGAAAAATCACTTCATTCAACTCAACTACTATGCATTCCAACTATGAAGTGGCGGGGACTGCCGGTTGAAGTTGCGCCATCATAGCTTCAATCAAAGTCTGGAGTTTCTCCTCGGTTAGAATTTCGAAACCATTCTCTTTTGTCACTTGCGCGACTTGCACATTGTGTTGATCGAGCTTCTCTTCCATGACTTGTTTTAACACCCGCAAGATGAGGATCTGCGCTTCCTCTAGTGTCATTTGCTGTAGGCGCAAGTCAGTACAAAAACAGGCAGAAAAAAGGAGGTTCCAGGCAGAAAGGGCGGCTACAAGCCGACCTATCTATCTGAAGTATAAAATATTGATCGCTTATAATCACGTGCGCAGGTTCCTGTTGAATATCGAACCACCGATAAGGCATTCCACATGCCACTCTCGTTCCTCTAGAACAGGGAGAACCATGCCCACAAGTCCCCCACACGAGCACATACGAGTTTAAAAGAACCAATCATCCTTCGTGTGGTACGTTACAAGCGTCCGAGTCTCACCTTGTGATACTTGTCTTGCAAATCGCTCTGCGCTGCTTCGGAGCCACTTCCAAGCGCTTTCGCCTCATAACGAGTAAATGTTCCCGAAGGATCAGTATGATACCTTGGTGCCAATTGTTAGCATTTTGCCGATGAAGTCGCGAGGATCGTACAACTGAGGGCCCTTCTCGTCAATCCCAGCAATTAACAGTGCAACCCCGAACGGTCGACTCTGTAAACAGAAATGGTATATGAGCAAATGTCGACGGGCAGAGTAAAGGCGGGAATCATGCTGACCATCATCGCACTCTCGTTGTCCATACTCTCGCCGAACCGTAGGGCGAGATCGCATACGGCCTGAGTAACACTCTCTACTCCTATAGGTTCGTCATAGGTAAAGGCGTGGTTCTGGGAGGTGACGCGTGCATGGTCGATCATGGTACGCGCGTCCGCGGTGAGCCCAGACATGGCACAGCCGAGATGCGAGTCGATTTCCATAATCTTCTCAATAGAAGACGCCTCAAGCAGTGGTGACTGCACGCGTTTTTCCACTCCAAGGACCACCCCGTGAGGCGTTCGGATCCCGAGTGTGGTGGAGCCTAGCTGGATCGACCAGGTCAGGGGCTACGAAATGGTTTAAAGGACCTATTGGATTCACTTTGATTGCCTCGATAGCATACTCGACTGGTGTATTTCCAATCAGCGGTAGAAAGCACAACGTGCGCAAGACATGCCTTGGAATAGCCGCCCCTCAGGCGAGAAAGTATTCACACCACGGTCTATGGAAGGATTAAACACAGTTTACGATGTTACAGCGCTATTTCCCACCGTATTCGGAGCGGGTCAGAAACATTGCGAAGTGGCGAAGGTTCAAGCTTGACGCGTCAGTCCCTTTTGGACAAACCACGTCCCGCCCGAGAACAACGCGCGTGGCCTTAGGATAGGCCTACTGCCTTGGGTACCTATCCGCACACGCACCGATCACACAATCCCGCAAATTCCATAGAGTAGAAGGTGCCGATATCACCTTGGTCGCCTATGGAGGCTTCGCGTGCTCCGCAAATCGATGTAGCACATATGAGGAAGAAGGATATAAATTAAATCTTATCCACATATTAATGAGATGTGGTCAAACTTTGAGCACATTGGCCAACCTCCATACAAACACTCTCTTCAAGCCACGTATGATCATGATCACGTTCGTTCATGGAGGTTAATCCAAGTGTGCGAAGCATTTACTGCCAGCCTCATTCATGCTTCTGCCTTTTATATATATCTCATACCATCGGTACTCATTGCCCTTTATCATTGCCTTCTTTACTTCACAGAAACCATTATCTACCTACCTACCTCACTATGAAGCAAACCCTGGCGACCTTAGAAACGTGGAAGATGGAGGATTCTAACTGCAGGTTGTCGGCCCCGATAATATCGAAGTTAGAATGGTATTGGGAACAACGGGTGAAAAAAAGAAACAGATCGGAGGGCAGGAAACGACGGGACACAAGCCCAAGGCGAGTTTCAGCCAGGAGACCCTGATACCAATACGCTACATGCTTTGAAGAGAACCTAAGGGGAACAGTACCGCATGGTACATCGACAGGGAGGGTCACCGAGAGCCGTACATCTCCTAGATTATCATAATATCTCGTAGAATATTCGGGGGAAAGAACTGGGAAGAAATATGAACTGAATTGATGAACAAGAGAAGCCTAGAGTAGTGCTCCAGACTAAATTGAATGGGTTGGAAGAAACAATTAGGGAATAGATGTACTAGGAGGAGGGGAGAGAACCGGAGCGGACATGGGCCCTCTTGATCGAGAGCGGTATATAATATGCCGTACTGCATAGTGACGGGACATGCCAGTGGCTATGGGCAACCTGGATTGTATGTAACGGGCAACTACATACTACTTCCTGTGCCTCCTTACTGCTGAGGAGGCCCACAGAGGATTTGGGGTTGAGTGTGGGCAGGTAACGGTGGCATTAAAACATCGATATCCTGCTAAATAAGTGGGAGTTCATAGAGAAAAGTAAATTTTCCTTTATTGAAGCGTCCGTGGTCAAGTACTAACTCTGGGGAATTGCAGGATATTGCTCCCAAAGATATGAGGAACCGCTAGCCAATCAAAAGTACACCCAAAGGCAGATGGTAAATGTTAAAAGACGTAAGCTTACGAAACTCAAGCTCACTACAGGACCAGGCTTTCGACATGGGCAAAGCTAGAACCTTCCATCGACGTGCCAAACCCCGTCGATCTGTACGACAAGTATACAGTTGAAGCGAACATAAATATTCAGATATATGTATTACCAAAATACAGGAATACAGGAGTTTGCGCCCTGGTATTGTCTAGTTCTGTCTTTCAGCACACCGTGGAGGGCCCAGATCGACACAAGCCTACTGGACACTGAAGACAATTAATCCGACTCCGGCATCACGAGTGATATGTTATCTTCGACCCAGATTATATTCTGAGCCGAACATCATTTCAAAATCCGCATTTCCATCTTTTTCTGTCACATTGAGGAATACTTTTGAGCAGAATATATTTTCAATCAGTCACCTGTGCTATGAACCGGTGTGCACACGGCTCCCTGACATGGTGGCGCAGACCGGGTGTCTAACACGGTAAATACCAGTTCCTGTACCTGGTGGACCATGTGCCCGGGTCTAGAACAAGGTATTTTTTCCTACAGAGATCGGGAGGGTGTCCCACTGGTAATGAAACCATAGCCAGACTACTCAATCGTCACCAAGGTGGACCCGTCTACGGTTGATCAAGTCATACGACGCAAATTGCTCATACTGAAACTCGTGTTATTTTCCCATCCATTTTCTCTTCACCTTTCCCTCGAAATTGAATGCGGAAAAATTGTAGTATTAGTGTGTGAGTGGGTGCGTTCACACATATGGTATACGATCCATTGTATCAATTACAACACGCCTACTGTTTTGAGGTTTGCCCGAAGGATACATTCCTGAACTGTGTATGCATTATGTCAGGACCTCACTCCATCTTTGCCAAGAACCTGGGGCTTACCATTTAAAATCACATTACGAGTACCCTTAGCATCGATAACACTCGTGGAATGGACATGTAGCGCCCGTCTACCCGTTACTGGTTGTAAACCCAGCTCGGTTGTTGCACGTTGCCAGACTTTTATGAACACAGCTTTAAAGACTGAGATTGCGAGCTATCAGTTCCTCCCCTCGCGATCATATAATACCCAACAGCACAACTTACATTGGGTGACCCCCTCGACAGTCTGATCATCTCCTTGGAAACGGCTGATGTAGTCAGTGATGCGCACACCAGCTTCGAGCTTGCGTTTGAGAAGGTCACATTTATTCAGGAATAAAATGAAATCGGCTTCTTTGAGCAGTGTGGACGTGCTGACAGCTATATCAAAAATGTTAATCAGAATAGCTCTGGATTGAATAACGAGAGCGACGATACCCTTCCAAAGGTTGAGGGAATCTTGTATTCGATTAACCATTGGATCTTCCACGAGTCGCTGGTCGAAGGCGGAGAGGGGGGCAAGGAAGATGATCGCGTTGACTATTTCAAGTTAGCATTGGCCGATAGTATTCTAAACCATGAAAACATACTATCCTCGAAGTAGGACATCCACTGATGTCGTTGTGTGCGCGATCCGCCCACGTCGTATACAATCATCTCATCCATGAAACCCGCGTCCCTGACCTCCTCTACAAAATAATTAGCAATTATATTTTAACTAAGCAAGGCGAGGGTGTAATGATCACTCACGCGCTTCCATTACAAAATGGTGCTCAGAGACACCAAGTGTCTTCAGTCTCGCTTTGAGAACATCCTCTGTAGAGGAACAACTGTGATTAGCTCGTCCAGTAATTCATACCAACGGGGAACTCACCATCAGTAGGGACATAATCCCCAGCAGCTACTCTCTCGATATCATCCAAGAAGCTGGGCGCCAAGCTGTCAGCCTTTCCTTGTTCAGGGTGCACTGGTAACTTACAATCCGGCCTCCGCTTCCACCCTGATCCCAAACACTCGATCCAATAGCTTCCGAACCTCCGTGTCCCTCCAAAGCTCTGCTACGTCCGCAGCACAGGCCGACATGACCAGATCGGCGCTTTCTAAACCCTTTGTACTCATACTATCCTTCCCTTTCGCACTGCTTGGACTGACATCATTGAGGCTATTTGAGCTCCGTACGCGGCGTATAGCCATCGACATGGCTAGATTTGGGAGTTTGAATGGGGACTTGGGCTTTCGATGCGCCGTGCCAGCAGAGTTGGTCGAGGCAATGGACGCGACAGAAGGCGCCCTGGATAGAGGAGGTGTAGGAGATTGGGCGATGGCTGACGGTGGAGACTGGCTGGATACGGATGACCGGCGGGGCCGGGCAGAATCGACATTTACGAGGGACGAAGCCTGGGGGGTTGTCAGGTTGCTTTTGCTCGGTCGTGTCGAAAGAGGGGGTGTGTAGTTCCCTATCCGCTGGTTCCAGGACGAGGCCTGGATGGAGAGTTCGTCATGCAACTGCGGAGCGGTGGGTGCATCGGTGAAGGCGGATGGTAGGACGGTGGGGGTGGCTGGACGGTGGGTACGGTTCGTATGTGAGCTCCCAGATGGGCGGGGAGAATCGTGTGGGTAAAAGTCAGATGAAGCAGCGGGCTCCCCGGTCGAAATGGGTGGAAGGTCTTCGTCGGGAACTTCTTTTCCCCACCATGAGGGCTTGACTTTGACTTCCACCGCTGGAGCAAAGAATCCTCCCATAGTGATTCCGTTCAATCTGCGGGCCGATTGAATGGTTGGCGGTGGGTCATTCCCAGTTAATTGCCTCACAAGCGTCGCCTCAATAGCAAGAAGTGGGCAAAGCCGCATAAGCAGAAGGCGCTGCTTTGGAGTCAATGTAGGACGCGAAGCATTGACATGACGTTGATTACGCTGGTAGTCGAAGACGTCCTCACCACGCCCGGGCATGCGAACTGAGCCGAGGTTGTTTGAAACAGCAGAGGACCAGGGACTTGTAGGAGAGTATGTAGGTGCATCCTCGAGACTTGATAGTGCTTTATGCATCCGACAAACAGAGCGGATAACATTGAGCTGGATCACAGTTTTCCAAGAAGCTCTCTCGGCGCGGAATGCCTGGGGTGCATATTGTAGCTGGAAGTTGCGTAACGTTGTAGATTTCCCTGATTCACTTTGGCCTTGAGAGCCCGTTAGACTATAGGCGCGGGGTATGGTTGAGAGTATGGCTGACCAACGAGGATAATTTGGACCTTTCGCTTTCGCTTATCCTTCTCTTTTGCTGCCTTTTCAGCTCGCAGCCACTCGTCGATTTCTCGGCTCCGTTTTGCGGCAGAGATCTGGTGGGATTCGCGGAGAGCTCGTTGCTCCGGAGTCTCGCCTGCGGGTGGTGTGAGGAAATAGCGGGTGAGGGGATCCGTTTGGTCCTTGACGAACGACTGTCGTTGGTTTGTGAGGAACATTGCCCCAGCGGCGCTTGGTCAGAAGTGCCGCCCTAGATGGGCTGAGCCAAGGTAGTGGAGAGGGAAAAGCAATATGCTGGGTGGTCGAACAGCTAAATAAAAGGCAGGTATAGTGTATACGGTCCACGGTCGCCGAACGGACGACGGGTGGGCGCGCGGTCTACAGCTGGCCCTTAGCAAAGGCAATGGATGGAGTATGGAGGCATGGATGCATCCGTACTGCGTTCCCACTTTCCATTTCCATTATTGACCAACTCCGACTCCATCAAAGGGTATAGACGCCGTATAGACGCACAGCCTAGACGCACAGAAGTAGACGTCTGGCAGATGTCGATCTCGCTTATCTCGCTTCTCACTTCTTCGCTTGCGTCGCTTGGTCAAATCTCCGTTGACATTTGGTTTGGTGACCTCCACTCTAGCTCAGGGCGCGAACAAGTTCGCTTCCTCCCACTCTCACGCCCTCGAACAACCCTTAGAGCAGCTCATAACCAACCAACCAAAGTTGCACCTTCAGGGACTATCAAGCCTCCCTTCCGGGATACTTTCTTCGTGTCAACCTAAGCGCCACATAAATAAATTCAGGTCCCTTGGTGAATATTCCCGCTGTTGTTTCCGCTTTGAATGGGGATGTAAACTATGTCCTCGACCTTGTGATCCTGGAGAGAGCACTATCTTTTCTTTTTCTTTTGGCAAAGCCACGAGCAACACGCAGCGCATCCACAATGTGGCACCCGATTACCGCCTCTGACGAGATCGGGGTGAACTAATCTTGAAATCATTGCACGCCGGAAATCCTCCATTAGGTACAGAAATTCCGATGACTTTCGCTCTGTGGTGACCCAGCTGACCGACATGCCCGAACCTACCGTTCCGTGCTTACCCTCACAGTAGAGTACGGGATTGATTACCCATATCGGATGAATTCGTATCATTGGTATCACCTCCTTTGAAGAGGTCTCCAGCACGTACCTTGAAAATGAGTAATCGACTACTCATCAGCGATACTCCTTTAACCCAGTAGCTCAAGTGAGTCACTCTCATGTCCGTACTATCTCTTGGTCAGGCTAATTCGAGCGGAAGGTTTACCACATCAACATGAAATTACCCCCTGTAGCCAATTGCTTGCTTATCGCAGCCGCCCTCATCCAGACAGCCGTCGGGTTGAATTGCAACTCCGGGTGTGCTGCTTGCTGGAAGGATGGTAGCCCCGGTGTAGGTATACAAATTGGTTGTGATTACGATTATTGTGGAGAGAAATGTACGCGAGGGTACTCTGACCTGCACTGTGCCAGATCTAGTCGATGCGAGTACGTGAATCATTCGAAAGGTGATAGGTATCTTCTGATAAAATTCTCAAATAGCTGCAGCGGGCTTCCTTGGTGCGGCGACCTTGGCCTATGTGTATGTTGGGAGAATGACTACAAGTGCTCAGACTATCGGTGCTTTTAGTGACACTGGGGCTCCGTTTTGGTGTATATTCTGATAAAAATAACAAAGGTTGACATTTATTCATTTCGTTGGTGCTACTGGCTCCATGTCTTATTTGAGATATTTACCAAATTACCAATCGCTGTGGAAGGTTTGGGCCTGTACATATACATTCCCCTACACACCACAGTCGCCTTAATTCAATCTAAGTCTCAACCCCTCACCGTCGCAGGTACTGCTAGGTGATAACTCCCCTCAAATCATCAAATGAGTGATGTGTGAAGTTTTGTTCTCTCACCTTAAGTTCTATCACGTTGTCGCGATTCGGCCTTGTCACTGCGGAGCACGTGCTTGCTTTGAGCAGCTCAGGGTACTGAGGCCAGTGTTACGCCCCCACACCGATATATATATGGCCTCTGGGCCATGAAGGAACGAGGTTGCAAAGGAAGGACGATCTCCAAAGCCAAGGAATATCCATATTGTTGCGAGGACTAGACGTAATAGAGGTCGTGAATCATTTAGAAACCGGAGAACAATGCTCGACCAGAACTTCGCATCAACCACCAAATGGTTACGGTTCCATGTGATGGGCTAGCCTGACCCCAGAGACCTCATTGATCGACACATGGTATCTAACCAACATCCATAGTAACCACTTATGGCCCCCCAACATCGTTGGATGTTTTCCTGTTTGCCCAACTTATCAACCACGCAACGCGACCGCACTGTCACGATGGGACCCGGTTACTCTTATGCTGCGAAGCCGCTTGTAGGTGGAAAAGAACATGGAAGACTCCTGCAGACAGTGCCACTTGGCACTGGATTCTCTTTCCACTTCTTCCCTCTCCCCAACTCCTATGGATCCTACCTTAGTTCTGAAGCATGTGGTACTCCATTTACCTCATATCGCATCATCTCTTCTTTACCATGGTTACCTACTTGTGACCCATCTCTATATGCGATTCAGACTACTTGGTCCTCCACGACTCTTCAATATAGACTTGCTATATATGTTATATATGTTGATAACAAGTTTCCCATTCCGAATTGTACCTTACCTTCTCGTCTTGCCGGATCTAGTACATTTTTCGGCCGGCCCCCTCGGAAGAAACGCCACCAACTGTTAGCTGGTGATGACGCTTGGCTGTGACGCTTGGCTGTGACGTAGACAGGAGAAGGGGGACAGGGGTATTTTATCATGTATATATATGGTGCACAGCTCAGTGGGAGGAACCTCACGGTTATTCCCCCCACTGAGCGGCGACCAGTATTCATACAGAAACGGAATACTTGCTGGGTGTATTGTAATTCTATCGGTTCAGGAGGAAACGAGGTCGAGCTTTGGAATGTCGAAGCTGGAACTGAGAAATGAATTCGTCTAATAGGTGCCCTGTTAGCGATGCGTCAACGACATCTCAGTTTAGATTCGCTTTCAAAGGGCCATCAGTCAGGGTGATTGACACCAGACAACCTGAATAAGGTTCATCGGGGGTGGCGATGCGATTTTCCGAACAGCCTTGTCAGAATTTGGAACCGCCTGTATTGTAAATTGGTGTGTACCTGTGTAAGTTTATTTACGATAGATGGATTTCAGCCCTGACCACATCGTGTACGGCGGTGCTCTGGCTTCAATTCACTGCACCAGTAAGTGTGCCGGTGTGCTGGCGTGGAACGCCGCGTTCAGACGATTCATTTGCTAGTAATCGATTCCAGGGAGAATCAAATATATTCCATATTCCATAGGGCGAGCGCATGCAGTGAACATGAAACCCTTCGAAAGCATGCAATGGGCTGGAGGCGGTAGTTGAAGGTGCTCATATTGCATCGCCTCTAATAGTCGGGACGACAGAAACTCAAGTAAGGTTGTGAGTTCCGAGGCTAGGTCCATTGGAGAACAAAGGTTAGGCGAATAAGCGGCGCTCTTGCGGTCGTGGGTTCACACCGAGGCAATCACGAAACCCGTCCCTGCTGCGCTGCTGCCCTTGGCCCATCTGCCTATGGGCTCGGGCTCGGTCTTCAATATGGCCCGCTTCTTCAGCATCACCTCCGAGAAATTAACTCCATATTGGGCATATTGGGCATATTGGGCGTATTGGGCTTCCAGGTTTATTCCCATGATAGTACCGCCAATCCTCTGCATTAGACTCACAGGTATCATAGGTATCATAGAGTGGTGCTATGTTGACGCCGCCAGCCGCGTCGCCAGCCGCGTCGCTCTCCGTCGCAGACCCACGAACTTCTGTAAGCCCAGAACGGCGATGTAAACATTGATCCTCAAAGTTCTTGAGCAGGTTCTCGACCATCTCTTGGTATCCTTCCGCCATGACGGGGGCCGCCTCTTGTTCGTTCGTAAATTCTTGCTATCAATCGAATCTGTGACATAGCCACTCACCATGTCACCCTCAGTCACAGTGAGCATAGATTCGTTGCCCGGGTGGCACCGCCTCTATGACGGTTCCCCTTCGCTCGCATGAACGTTCTCATTTCCTTTGGCGAATGCTCGATCACTTACCTGAAGCCATATGGCGCGTGACACGGACCTTATTACGAGCGGTTCCTATATTCAATGAGGGATTGCTGGTACTTGGGAACTGCCCTTTGAATAACCTCTTTCAGCACTGGTCGGATTCCCACTGTCAGAATCAACGCGGCAAGTGAGCTATGGCCTTGCCGGCTGAAACAGTGCTCTCTTAAGACCCTCCTTGCGCCCGATCTCCCTCTGTTCTCCCTCTGGAAGGCGTCCCCTCTGCGCCGTCGGCATCCCTCGCTCGCCACCACAACACCAACGCCGTTCCTTATAATGACTTCTTCGACAATGTCCATTAGAAATTCGTTTACTCCTCACTGGACGGACACAGTTACCAATCAACATTCAACCATATTCCTATCAACCATTATCTCACCTTCAAGCCTTCCTCGCCGTAGCTCATCACTTATTGCACTATACCCCCATTCTCCCTTACAACTTGTCACTCCTCACCGGGATTCGGTAGTGAGCGTCGTTGCAGATCAGTACCCAAAGGATCATCAACTACCCAATTCTCCCCTACTGCCCTCTGTCGCAGAGGCGACTACTGCCAGGTCGACACGCTACTACGTAGCAACAGACGGGTCCATGCGATCACCTCAGTTGATGAGTGAGGATACCGCCCGAGGCAGCATGGTGTCAAACTATTCATCCGCACAGCTATTCAACAGACGTTCGTCCACAGGTTGGGGAATGACAAGTCCAATGACATCCCCTTCTTCATCAAAAATGGACTTTGGGTTCGCTCTAAGGCGAGAAGGGTCGACAGGCTCGGGGAGGGCGCTATGCATGTCACCATCAGCGCGAAGCCCTCGATTCACCATTAACCATTCAGGACGGGAGGGAACGTCAAGCAAGCCTCGACGGCGTCTTCTCACCTCTTCGCTTTTCTCAACTCTCTCATTGGATTTTGAGATCGAGAAAAACAGCAATGGAGAAGGTACCAAAAATGGTATGAATGGTATAACACTGTTCGACAAGGAAGACATAGCAAGGCTGAGCATGATTGTTGGACGAAACCCTTGGAATGAAGAGAGCGACGTGGGCTTCGAGGCCTCGAAGAGCGTCAGCCAGACCGATGTTCAGGGGGAGATACTCAGGCCTGAAACGGAGCCCCCGCCCCCACTGGAAGACACCCTTAACACAGAGGAGAGGGTCAAACCTGAGTTGCGAGGCGCTCAGAATGTGGCCCCCTCCCAGTTGGCTACACAACTCCAGCCAATAACAGAGAAGTGCGTTGTTATGTGGCAGAAAGAGCTCTCTCCCTTGCTAACCATGCTCAGAAGCGAGGAGATGTCAGATTGTACTGCGAAGCACACTCTCAATGAGAAATCCATCACAGAAACACTCAGAGACTCTCACCAGCCTCGTGGCTCCACACAAATATCAGCACCCCTCGAGACACCAATTGCAAAACTCGAGTCGGGAACACCGAAGGTACTTGGAGAAACGAGCACTCAGTGCCTTGCCGTCCCTATACCCCCTATACCCCCAAGTCCCACCCCCCTAACAAGAAAACGGACCACTCGACTCTCTATATTTCCCGTCATACTCCCAGAGGGTTTCCCGGTCTCTGCACTTATCAGACGAGCCCACATTAGGCGGAGAACGAGGGTCCAGGCAGCACGCATTCGACCTTTGCCGCCTCTTCCCTGCGCAACAGGTTCGCCCCCAAGCCGAAAGCCGAGTCAAAGAAGTATCCTATCCATCGCTCGAGAACCCAAAGTGCGCCCATTGCCTGCTCTACCGTTCACTATTCTCGAGGGTAGCGACGAGAGCGATTGTAGGAGTTGCTCAACCGGCCCAGTGGTGGACACATGGAAAGGTGGTCCAGAAAGACAAGCTATCGCCTCGGCTTTGAAGCTATCCACCGACTTATCTTTTCTCCGACTCAAGCTTGAGCTTGAGAAACACGACGAGCATTTCTTATATGACCCTCAATTATTCCCTCGACCCTCAACGTCTACCACGCCGAACATGAACCCGACTGAGAAGCCATTAACCGCTACAAGCCTGCCCATTACACCCTCATCTCTGGTTACTACATCTCCAACAAGTGGCTCTCCTCTCCATGGAGTATCCAGCCCAACTACAATGACTCGCCAACGGCGCAGCTCAGCCCCTGACCGTCCAACTTTACCACCTTCGGGGCGACATCTCACTCATGCAAGGAGCAGAAGTGCACAGATCAAAAATGAGCTTAGGTTGGATTCGGGGGCTCAGTATTTAACGGCCTTACGAATGCCACATCCACCATCCAGTTTTCGTGGGGTGGGTCGTGGAGTCACGAAGGCGGATGACGCCCTCACCCCAACAGAATATATACAGGCCTCTTCAACGTCCACCCAAGTCTCACTACCTTCGGGATCCTCTAGCTCGTCCCGAGGTGAAAACGAACCAACGAACCAGAACAAGCAACTCGGGCCAGGACCGCATAGCCGGGTCTTCATTGATCGATCCGTTCCTGATACACCCGTCAGTGGGTGGTTTGGTCGCGTACCTGGAAGGGCCCCCACGCCGATTGACTGGGAACTCCTCGACATAGTGCTGGGAACCAAGGGAATGGGACGCAGGAGCTATAGCAGTATGAAGACCCTGGAGAGTTTGGACTCCATCCCTCGAAGCCGAAAGGACAGCAACACGACCATAGCAAGTCACTCCAGCCGAAGTAGGAGCCGGAGAAGGTCCAAAAGGAAAAGTACCACTCCGTTTGGATTCAGGAAGATTAGTGGTAGTAGGTTGATCTCGTTCGGTCGTGAGGAGATCCCACCATTGCCGCCGACCAGTCGAACATGGGCTTAACAGTTTCTCCTACTATTTTTGTTTATGTATACATTCGTGTAGTGTTGCATCTATGGATACCCTTTCGAATTTCAAAGAGGTGCTGGTCCCCATCGAAGACAAAGGTGGCACGTTGACCTCCACTTCCACGGTTGTTCGTTCGACGCGACGAGCCGACGTACAGCCACGATGAGCAATCCCTCTCAGAGCGATGGGGGTACTCCAAAAGCACGGCCAACCTCGTTCCCGGCTCCGAGCTCATCCTATCAAGCATTCCAGCTCCCGACGTCAACGTCGGAAGGTTCTTCTCACACAATTGCAACGACAAGCACGTCCGTAGCACGAACTACCCCGTATCTGGACGTCCGGCCGAACCTCGGAAACCGGAGTGTTAGTTCCCCTCCTCCTGAATTCTTGACGCCTTCAATGTCTCGAGTATCCGAGCTTTCTGGAGCCTCAATGAGAGGCCCAAACTCCGTTATCAGCGAAGGCGGTGCTCCAAATGACACCAGCCCTCATCGGGGACGAGAAAGGTGGCGTAAAAACCCTAAATCAAGAATAACGGATAAAGCAGAATGGACGGTATTTGGACAATTGATGGAAGGACACAGGGCCGCCGTCTCGTCTGCAGCGACCCGGTCACCCTCTCGTCCTGGCAGGAACCGTCCCCGAAGGTCGACAGTCACCCTACCTACCAGCGAGTCCACCTCAGTTAATAGTTTTACCACGCCGTCACGACAACGCGTGGATCGCATAACCCAACAACCTACATCGTCGTCGTCGACCGTCACTATCCCACCCCGATCTCTTAGACCTATAGATACTCAGAGTCTCTCTTCTTCTCCTCCTAGGTCTCTTGCACCCAACTCTCGTCTCATGTTATCTCCGAGGCATCTTGCGGAAGAGCCGTTTCCTGTCATTCACGCGCATGAAGGAGAAGAGGCGCTTGTAGCGCATCACCGCCTCAGTACAGAGATAGCAGGCACACACCCGTCATCCCATTACGACACCAGTAACACAAAGTTCAAGAAGCCGCGTTCACGAAGCCCTTCATCGTCCCACTCATCTCATTCAGATTCATCAGATACCGACGAAGAGGCAAGCGAAGGCGATTCACCTCGACGGTCCACAATTGTCAATCTGACGAAACGAAAATGGGTTTCCTTTTCCTTACCGACTTTGACCGCCCTACAAAGAAATGTGCTCAAGTGTGGCCTAGCATATTTCTTCGCATCTTTATTCACGTTGGTCCCCTACCTCGCGAGTTTTATCGCCGATATCTCTTCGTTTGGCCACGGCCACGGAAAGCCGAGCCCCAGTGCCCACCTGATCGCTACAGTGTGAGCATTCCCATCTCCTGTGCCTACCCGCACCTTCATGTTGACACCATTCTACAGGTCTGTCTACTTCAATCCCGCCAAGACAACCGGTGCAATGTTCGAAGCGGATTTGTATTGCTTAATTGGGGTTCTATTTTCAGCGGTTATCAGCCTTTCCAGTAGCTCCTCCATACGCTTATTCGAGGACGATCCAGATCATCAATGGATAGGAGATTGCCTGGTGTTCATCTGGGTGGCAGGTGCGATGTCAATTATCGCCTGGGCGAAGGTTTGGGTAAATAAACCCAGTTTCAATACCGCCACCAGCATGACGAGTATCATCCTCTTTATTGTGTAAGCTATCGAGCTCCTTCTGCATCCCCCGGTTGATATTGTCTCATCTATATAGAATTGTGAAAGAGGGTGGGTTTCGGCAACTAGTACAAGTGACATTCAACGTGTTCATCGGTTCAATAATCTCGAATATCGTATGCTTTTCATTGTGGCCCCAATCCGCCGCACGAAATCTCCAAAGAGACATGACGACATCACTCGAATCCTATGCAACCTTGCTTGACATGCTTGTCAGAATCTTCTTGCTCGACCCTCAAGCTCGTCGTGGTGTGGGCAAGACAAGATTGCAACGCGCGGTCGAAGCACATCAGAAGGGTTTCACAAGCCTGAAAACCAATCTCGACGAGGCAAGAAGCGAGTGGGCGCTGAATCCCTCAGATCCACCCCTCAAGGGACGGAAGCTGGGCCAACGCAAACATACAAGTGCATTGTACAGCGATGCTGTAGACTCGTTGACACGACTGGGACAACACCTCGCAGGGCTGCGAGGCGGAACCAGATTACAGATCGAGTTAAGTGCGGCCCATCGTGCCGGAAGGATCACGTTGCCAAAGAAGAGGGCGTCAAAAGACATTTCGCAAGAGAACCCGGGAGACAGTTCGCAGGCGGGGAGCCCGCCAGCCAAAGACAAAGAAAAGGAGAGGGTCATTGCTTCTGTTGAGGATGAAGAGGATGCCATGCTCGCCGCAGCCGCTCAGGTGTTCGGGGACCTAGTGGACGATGTTGGTCCCCCTATGACGGCTCTAACAGTACGGGTTCCATACTGCTTATGCGAAATACATTAACCCCATGATTGTTCCAGACTGCATGCACTTCAACTCTCAAGAAGATGCGTGGCGTCTTCGTGCAGCTACGCAACAGCCAGTCCTTGACTAGGGAAAATGACCAACATGATTTCAATGAACTGGCATTTGATATCAAGAGGGCTCTCTTCACGTTCGAACACACGAGTAACCATGCTGTTATGAGGGTGTGTTGGCTTTGGTTGCATCAATTGATCAAATGCTCATTCTTGTTTGTGAGTTATATCGCCGTAGTACTATCAGCGACACAGCCAGCATCACTAGCGACACGGGTCACGAAGATGGCGAAACCATGTTCTTGGTCTATTTGTGGGTACCATCGGGACACGATCAGATGTCATAATCTGACCCCTGCTAGTTTTATTTTCACTCTCCAAGAATTTGCCCAGGAACTCATTTTGCTTGTTGACATCATGAGCCAGCTCTATGACGCAGAACAAGAAGCGCAGCACTATCGCGGCCCATGGGGATGGCTTCAGAAGACTGTAAACCGTATTGTCCGAACAATTCGGGCCACCTTCCTTCTAAGAAAACCCGAATCTACGCGTAGCGCTAGCGGTGGGACGAAGCAAGGAGTGCGGAAGACATTGAGAAGGAGGTTTTGTGAGTCACACCACCTCGGCCTGGATTTTTTTTGAATGTTTCTATTAGCGAACCTTGTCCCACTGGAGCCTCGATATTCACCAAAATCTGCCTTTCCTAAGATCCATCGTCATACACCAAATACAGCTCAGACACCCGCTCGCTCAACTCTAGGCCGATATGGTCGCTTGCAACGCCACATTTGGGATACTTTCAATCGACTCAAGGAAGGAGATCTACGATACAGCTTCAAGGTCGGGGTCTCTACGGCAATCCTGGCAACCCCGGCTTTCATCGATTCCACGAGACCAATATTTCTTGAATGGCGAGGTGAATGGGCACTCATATCTGTAAGTGAGGCTATTTCGGCCGTTAGTTCCAGGGTTTTTGAAGTACTTTCAGTTCTTCGTTGTCATGGGTCAAACCATTGGAGCAGTAAGTTAGAGTTGCATCTTGTCTCCTCGAAGCTGAGGTCTTTTTAGACGAATTTCTTGAGCATCCATCGTATCCTCGGGACCATGTGCGTCACCACTAGGACCATTAACGTGTCGTCTTAATCTGGATCTCTTCCTAGCTTTGGTGCTATAGTCGCTACGATTGCTTTCAGCATCTCCCATAAGTATCCAGCAGTCTTGGCCATCTTTGGCTTCCTCTTTTCGCTCCCCTGTTTCTACTATATCGTCAGTTCACCTCAATATGCCACAACCGGTCGCTTTGTTCTCTTAACGTACAACCTTACGTGTCTTTTCTGGTGAGTCTACTTGTCTTTATTATTGGCAACACTGGCGCTTACCAAAATATTGAGCTACAATGTCCGAAATGAGAACCTATCTGTGATTGATGTTGCGATAGGTCGCTCTATTGCCGTTGCCATAGGGGTTGTTTGGGCTGTAATCGTTTCGCGCGTGTGGTGGCCAGCGGAGGCACGGCGCGAGCTAGGAGTGGCTCTATCCGACTTCTTGCTCAACATCGGCTGGCTCTATAATCGCCTCGTTCTCACTTACTCCATTCAGCCACATGCGCCGGAACCAATGTCGTTTAATGAGGAAGATTACGGAGCGGCTGCTCGACGGGCGGGAGACGCAGACCTGGAATTAGAACCAGGTGAACAGACGAGGCTCCTTCGACCTGCCCTTGTCACGGATCTGAATACCAATATTCGGGAGTTCATGTCAATGTACGTCCCGTGGTCGGCCTCTCACGATTACCTTTAACACGCGTTACAGGGAGCTCCACCTTCAGATTAAATTACTATACATTCAGAAGTTACTTGCTCAAGCACAAAACGAACCCCGGTGGAAGGGCCCGTTCCCAGTCGGTCTCTACCGTTCAATTCTCACAAGTCTCCAACGCATTCTCGATCTTCTGCACAGCATGCGCTGTGTCACAACACGGGAGGAGTGGTACACGGTGCGCGACTCGGCAGTCTGCTCATCAATCGACTGATGACGTCGTTATCAGAGTGTGCGTCGAGACTTCATAATTCCTGTCAAACGTGAAAGACGGGAGATGGTGGGAAATGTTATCCTGGTGAGTTACAGACGTTAGTGCACGTACCCTAGTAACCTCTATTCTGTTTCAAGTTTTTCTTCGTCCTCTCATCAGCCTTTCAATTGAAGAAGCCGTTGCCGCCCTACCTCCCGCCGGCTGAGAAAAGCAGAGAACGTCTCGTCTACGCTCTCAGAAACCTCGAAATCGTCAAGCAGCGTCGAGTACAAACAAGTCGACAACTGCTCTATTTCGCCTATGCTATGATGATGAGTAAGTCGGTCCCGTTTTGTGGATCATGAGCTGATAAGTCACCAGAGGGAGTAATACAAGAGTTGGAATATCTGGGGACTACGCTCCAAGATGCCTTTGGAGTCATCGGACAAACCATGGAGCAGTTTGACTCCCTCTTCGTAGACACTGAAAGTGTTGCGAATGGTCGATAATTCTCACTTTCCAGTCATTAGAAAGACGCATTGCCACACGCTCTGACCCTTTGGTGGCTTCTCATTTTCCGTGCGAGGGTGGAATTCTTGTAGTCATCCCCTTTGACGCAGATGGCAGATCTATTTTGAACGTGAATCCCGGGTTCTCCCCGGATGGGCGGCGGTCAATACAGGGAACACTCCGGGTTACAACGACAAACGGCAGAATTACGGTCGTGTCATTAAGGTAGATCACCATTCACACGAACGAACGAACCGAAGAGCGTGATCAGCTGCGTCCCCGTCGGTTCAGTCAACTGGTCCGCTCCTCGGAGGGGCGAGAATGATTTATTGTGTTCCTTGTTCCTTGCTTGTTTCCACTCGTCCCCAAGTTGCCCCGCTGAACGTCGAGCTTGGCATCAACATATTAAGCATCTACAGATTACCAACGACCGCGGTAATCTTTGGTCGAGTCCTTCTACGTTGGTATACAGGTATGTGCGATGTATTTCATATCTGAAAAGCTAGGGCCTAACTCGCGTTCCTTGGCATGGATCGACCCAAAGAGGTTTCCGTTCAGCCGTTCTCAAGTGCGATTTTAGAACAGACCCATGCCCTCCACGCTCGCTTACGCTGCCCCGCCTCACACACTGCCTGTGGTTAGTGCGGGCATCGAAACGACCTTTTACTCTACATTCGCGCTGTTAATCTATGATCATCTCCTCACCTTGTCGGAAGAGGTGTGCACTTTCGTTTACCACACACGATCTCTTCGATTAAACACATTGAAATAGGTCCAATATGTCTGGTGGGCGAGGTGGACTATCATCAAGGTTGTCTTTCTTGCGAATCGGTACATTTCCCCAGCTGTGATAGGCATGGGTCTATGGGGTAACTTGGTGCCTTACACGCGTCATTGTAGACGTCTGACTGGTGAATAAAGATAGGAGTGGCCTCGCAACTGGCCTGACCGACCGTGTAGGTGACTCACGAGTTGGTGACAGAAGACCACTCTGATAAGTCAAAGTCATGCAGAGCTTGGCTATTAGCCGAATACGCAATGGGCCATCTTATTCTCTCCGTCGCCAGCTTCATTATGGCATTCCGGTTCGTCCATACAGAAAACTCTTTGCTTGCAATTAACCGGCACCATGTAGACTTCATGCTGCATGGTCAAAACCGTCGTTCTTTATCTTTTTGGGGTTTATATGGATTTCTACCAATGCCGCCTCTCTCACCATCGGATTGATGACTCTGGTCTACCAGCGCGACTGTGAGCCGAGAATCCACCATTCACTCTTCGAAACCCGACCTTTGCCATGCAGTTATCTATTACGAGAAGACATCCAACACGTGCAACGCTTTGATACCTGGCTTGTGGAAACTATACCTTCCCAATGTCATATCTCACGTCGCTTTTCTCGTCGTATTGTTATGCAGTGCCTTTTGTACTCCTCGGTAAGCACTCATTCATTCGTCCTTTATGTCACCAATGACTACGTAGATCGTCCAAGTCCCCGATACTAGGAATCTTGCTCAAGGACGGGATAATCTACTGTTCCGTAGTTCTCGTGGCGCTTTTACAAACCGTCATCGTACGTCGGGTGCTGGTACATAGCCCCGTACTCGTCTAAATCATCATAGATTTGGGCCTTCGTTGACTGGACCAATCACCTCCCCTTCCACATTATGTGGGCGACTTGCGCAGGCCAAGTTTCACGCTTCTTGCTCTCACTCAAAACTGTCCAATCTGTGCTTCCATTCCAACGCCACGGGACTTCAACTGCTAATCAAATAGTACGCGTCAATAGGGACAACCACTTCGATTGCCACATAGAACTTTGCCCATTCCAGGAAACCTCATCGGGAACACAAATACTGAGTAGCACAGACGAGCTATCACAATACAAAGTCAGGCCCAACTATAATAAGGCGTTTCCAGGACCACTCACCGCCACTAGTGGGGAGCAACAGGAATCAACTCACCAACCATCGGTAGGCCGGTTTGCAAGCTTCTTTCGAGCACCACCACGGCATAGGCATGTAGAAGTAGACGCAGATGCTTCGTCATGGTGGGTGGAAGGTGAAGACCGAGGTCCGGGGATGCAGGAAAGCCAGATAGGGAGATATGATTCCTGGTTATAGGTAATAACGTATTCCCATCCAAACTGGTCTCGTGTCCGTCTAGTTTTAGGCAATCACCCACACAAAATCCGGGTTTATTGGCCCAGGCGGCCAACCAAGCCTATTATGTACCTCTCCTGTGTACTCCCCCCTCCCCCTCCCCTCTCCCCTCCGCGGAGAACGAGGAGTAGGTACACATAATACTGTA
>Ga0307515_10004440_pt1 | contig 29050 bp, 19 predicted proteins | sample 17_EM_MG_FD_194513 | JGI IMG/M metagenome (GOLD analysis project Ga0307515, IMG submission 194513) | Populus trichocarpa ectomycorrhiza microbial communities from riparian zone in the Pacific Northwest, United States - 17_EM | ecosystem: Host-associated > Plants > Roots > Unclassified | place... | reverse complement strand
CAGGTAATTTATCTTTAATATCAGAACTTCTTCAACTCATTAATTTATAGTTATATATATATATAATACAATAACAATATTAGAATTGGAGGAGCCTGTTCACCATAGATCATTGTAGCTTAGCTAAGGTGGTTTTGGCACGGTATTAAGACCGTGTTTTCTCCATCTGTTTTGCTTATTATGGCTTTTTGTTAATCAGTTGTAGGGCTGATTCGAGATTTATTTGTCATTAGCTGGCCTGAGCTACTGTTGGTCTAAATTGCCAATGAGTGCTTTGGTTCTTTTACCAGTTTTGCCCTTGTTTTTCTTATTCATTACATGTTTAGGGAGCAAAATTCTTAATGTCCTCTACTTTTGTATGCAAACCAAGAGTGATATAACTGGCTATGATATTTTGGTTTTGGTGCTGGTTCTGGGCTCCAATTTCTCTGGTTTTGCATTTGGAACAAAACTTCCAACATCTTCATAAACTTTCCATATTCATTAATTTACCTAATTAATTTGTGTTTCCTTATTTTTTATTAAGGTACTTGCTCTCTTGTAAAAAAACCTCTTTATGGCTTTATGCTTTTAAACTCCAGTTCCTACTCAACATTGGGATTCCTCCTTTTCAGTTAGTTCTTTCAGAATCTGTTGATACGAGATCGAGATTCAGCCAATAGCAGATACATTAATAAAGGGCCTTAAAATTTTACAAGTATTTTGCTATAATTCATTTTGTCTCACTACTATGGCTGTTCATGAGTAAAAATGTTATTACTTATGGTATTCTTCTAAATTTTAATTTTAATTGATCCTTGACCTTTGTATAGCAGATACATTAATAAAGGGCCTTAAAATTTTACAAGTATTTTGCTATAATTCATTTTGTCTCACTACTATGGCTGTTCGTTGAGTAAAAATGTTATTACTTACGGTATTCTTCTAAATTTTAATTTTAATTGATCCTTGACCTTTGTTTCACTTTTTCTAAGATTTTTCTAAGCATGTTCTTGAAGTCATCTAATATTAACTATAAAGATAAGATTTAGATTTGTCTGTTTAAATCTGACTTGGATTTTTTTTAATTATAATCATTTAAATATAACTTAATTATAATAAATCCATATAGATAAGTATCACCAGTTATATTTACAGTTAAATCACAATATACACCTGCAGCATCTTGTGGGCAGGAGTACTATTTACCTGTAATTTACAACCTAATGATGGTAACGAGGCTTTTCCTGCACAATATTTTTACATGCAGGTTTTCCTCTCGAGTTGAGAGGCTGGGGAACGGTTTTTACGCTTTGGTATTGTGACATGAGACTTTCCATCTCATTTTGATGTTCTTTTAGGCCTAAAAAAATTGATTGAATTGCATTGGAATAGGTAGATAGTGATGGAAATGCATTCATCTCCAATGTCAAACCCATCAAATGTTGGCTCACATACTTCATACTCCTTTGTGCAATAGACTTCATCATTGTCTACTGGTGTCTTCATTATTTGCTATTCTTTTCATCCTGTATAATGTTCATATGTGCTCGAAATGTTGGCTTTTTTTATTGCAGCAAAAGTGAATATGTACGTTGCTTGCATTTCACATGCGAAGATACTCTTTATGTTGCGACAAACAATGGTTATCTGTACCATGCTAGATTACATGGAACTGTGGATGTAAAATGGACAAAGCTTGCTCAGCTCAGTGAAGAGGTGCCGATTGTTTGTATGGATTTGCTGTCCAAAAAACTCCCCAAACATTCCAATGGAGTTGATGACTGGGTTGCTTTAGGAGATGGTAAAGGAAACATGACAATTGTGAGAATTATGGGTGATGTTTTCACTCCTGAAGTGGGTTTCACCGTCACCTGGTCAGCCGGGAAAGAGAGACAACTCTTAGGAACCTATTGGTGCAAGGCATTGGGATGTAGGTAATGATGCCACTAGTGCTAAAAATGTCTCATTTGTCTTTTGTATCCTTTCCCTGAGCAGTACATGGATAACATGCAAGAGGGACAGGATTTATTTCTATGTTACTATCACTAAAACATCAACCACAGACATTTTTTTTTTATCTTTTTTCTAATGGTTCAAAAGCTTTGTTATTACATAGTATCATTTTTCGAGTGATTTGTCTGCCACAAATATATAGGTCATATTTTTAGAAAAAAAAAACAGGTGATTCTTAAATTATACCATGCCTCGTATCATATTAAATTATGCTTTGTGCCATGCAATTCTGAAATGCTTGCCAGAATGCCTATGCATTATCATCTGGAGATCACTCATCTTGCCTTGCTACTTTTGTTGTGGTTGCATCTTTCTTTATTATTCAGATCAAACCATCACCAATCTCTGCTATGCAGGTTCATTTTTACTGCTGATCCTAGAGGAATTTTGAAGCTATGGAGGTTAAGCGATCCTTTACCATCTGGTTCTCTCACTTATGGAAGAACTTTTGATGCATCCCTTATAGCAGAATTCACATCATGTTTTGGAATTCGGATTATGTGTCTAGATGCATCATTTGAGGATGAGGTATCTGCATGTTGCTGTATATACTTTTATTCTCTCTCTCGTGTTTTCACTCATGAGTACATGCATGTTGCTGTATATACTTTTATTCTCAAATGTTTGTGAAATAACCACAATTCTTCTGGAGCATGAGAAAATAAGAGATAACTATTTCCTTCTTACAAAGAGATGAAGTAAAGCCTTTTTTTTCCTTCTAATTTTATACTTGAGGGGATTTGTGGTTTATTAAATATGAGAGTAAAAGGTATTACAAATCTGGAATCTTTTATTGCTTGAAACCAATATGTAACTTCATTTGCTTTGTGAGCTCGCAGTGACTTCTAAACATTCATATAGCATCTCATATGCTGCTTTGTTCATTGTGGTTGAATGTAGGTGCTGGTATGTGGGGATTTGCGTGGAAATCTGGTTCTTTTCCCTTTGTCAAAGGGCTTGCTGCTGGACAAACCTACTCTTCCAGAAATAAAAATTTCACCATTGTGTTATTTTAAAGGATCTCATGGAATATCAACTGTATCCAACATTTCTGTTGCTAAATTGAGTGACACGATTGAAATACGCTCGGTATGATACGAATCACTTTTTGAGTGTTTGCTGGTAATGATGGATTGCTATGATGCATTATACGGACTTCTCTTGTGTTCAGTGTGGAAGAAAGAAAAAAGTTGAATCCTTTAGGAAACAAGTATGTGCATAATCAAATTGGAGGAATAGTTCATAATACACCTGTTTACAGTGCAACAAAAATAGCATTTCATGGCATGAAACATCCAAATTTTTTTAAAGCATGGCTATGGTTCTCTAGTGATGGAGAGAGAATTGTGCTTGCATGTTTTCTGTTTCCTAGTGTGCAAGTTTGTATGCAAGGACTTTCATGTATTAAATTTTTGTCATTACAATTCTTTTCAGACTGGAGGTGATGGTTGCATATGCTATTTAGAATATGACCTAGACCAGCGTGGTTTGGAATTTATTGGGATGAAACAAGTAAAAGAATTGAGTTTAGTTCAATCTGTCTCTGCCGATAACAACTGCCTCGATGATTTGGCTAATTGTGGATATGCTATTGGTTTTGCATCAACAGATTTTATAATCTGGAACTTAATAAGTGAGGCAAAGGTAGTTTCTCTCTCTCAAGTATTCATCCCATCCTGTGTTCATGACTAAACATTTGTTTTATTTCTACTGATGCTTGGAGCAGGTTGTGCAAATTCCATGTGGTGGATGGCGACGTCCTCATTCTTATTATCTTGGTGATGTACCAGAGGCGATGAGCTGTTTTGCATATGTCAAGGTACCTTTTGGTTTCTATTAGTTTAACAATACATTCCAAGCAAAACTTTAGGGAACAGGCTCCTGGTCTCATCAACAAGTGGTACTGCTATATTTTGGACTTGTATGTGATGAGATTGGGACTGCTATGTGGTTCGGTAATTATGCAAGTAGTTACCATAAGAACTGGTTTTGTGTGACAGTTAACTCTTTTTGATCATCAGTAAATATGCTGCAAACCATTATAGAATTAGGACTTAGATCACCAATGAGATTGCGTACTTAGATCACCATTGAGGGTGCATAGATGCTAGCATAGTTAACCAGATTTTCTATGACAGTGAAGGTTTAAGAATTAGGACTCTGAATATGATTCTTCGCCTCAGTAAGCCACTATCCAAAACCATATATTGATGTACCACTTAAATGAGATTGAACAGAACCCTACTTCCTCATTTTGCTAGAGAAGGTAAATATATCTTAAACAATGATAAACAACTTTAGTAATTAGACTTTTCATTCACCTTTGAGAGTTATATCACCTTTGTTGCAGTCTGTGCTACAAAATGATATTATGCTATATAAACAATGGTTACCATCTCATTGTTTTTGCTTGTTTTCTTGATATCTTTCTTCTGACATTCTGTTTCCCATTGTTTTTCATTGACCACAATACACTTTTCATCAACTATGCATTTAAGTCTCTTCCAAAATCCTAGAGTCTCCTAATGTTGTAAACCTGATACAAGCTGTGGAATGACTGCTGAATGATATTGTCGTACTCTAGTGTTTCCTTATCCTAGAGTCCCCTAATGTTGAGGGCCTAATTTTGGAAGCTACTGAGTGTCATTGTAGTCCTCAAACATTTCCTTATGCTTATTGTTTCCTGGTCTCATATATTCATCTCTTTTTCCCTCTCAGGATGAGATAATCTATATTCATCGAAAATGGGTACCAGAAAGGGAGTGGAAGATATTTCCCCAGAATTTGCACACCCAGTTTCATGGGAGAGAGATGCACTCCTTATGCTTTGTTTCTAAAAATACACTTGTTGAGGCAAATGGGAAGGATTTTCAGTTTGATAGATCTAGTTGGATTGCTACTGGGTGTGAGGATGGAACTGTGAGGTTGACTAGGTAAGTATGTATGCAAGTAATTAGTTGCCACTTTAATTGAAATCAAGTGAGTTTTTAATGACATTGTTGTTGGTGGGTCCCAAGAACACTGACATGTCTCTCCTCTTATGCATATTTAGAGTGTTGGCCTCCACTATTTCTCACAGCACTTCATTTCTTCCCCTACCTCAACCCCCACATTTTTATTCATTTTTTTGTCCAAATGATTTGTCATTTCTTGGAACCAAACACGGGCAGGTAATTTTGTGATTGGTGTAGGTATATTCCTGGAGTTGAGGGTTGGCTTACATCAAAATTGCTTGGGGAACATGTTGGTGGATCTGCTGTGAGATCAATATGCTCAGTATCAAAGATGCACATAATTGCTTCGGACTTGACCAACTTGTCAGATTGGACAAAGAGACAAAACACTTGTGCAGGGGACATGGATAATCCTTTCTTGTTGATCTCGGTTGGGGCAAAGCGGGTGCTAACTTCTTGGCTACTGAGAGATAGGAATCTAGACAAGGAAAATGTATTTATTGAACAAGAAAAAATGGAAAACGAAAATGGCTATAAGCCTTCGTCAGAAGTATCCTCATTGATGTCTTTCAAATGGCTGTCAACTGACATGCCTCCCAGAAATTCCAGTTCTCGTGGAAAAACAAAAGTAGCTGAGAACATACAAGGAATAACCAAAGAACTTAATGTGAATATTGATGTAACATCAGGACCACTTTTACTGGAAAAGGGAGAGGGATATTCAAAAATTTCTTATGATGATAAGTATGAGGATGACTGGAGATATCTGGCTGTCACTGCTTTTCTGGTGAAGTGTGCTGGTTCCAGGTGAGATGGGACAGCTTTAATTTTTGTGATGATTTTATCCTGGCACCGACTTATCCAAATACAATGAAATAATACCTCCATCTATTTCCTTCAGGTTGACTGTCTGTTTTGTTGTTGTTGCTTGCTCAGATGCAACACTTGCACTGCGAGCTCTTGTTTTACCACATCGGTTATGGTATTCATGACGACAACTGTAAACCATTAATTGGTGCTCCTAAATTGTTTTTAATTTAGTTTTTTCTTTTCCCTTGGGGAAATCACTTTTTATTCTTACTTCCTTGCAGGTTCGATGTGGCTTTGTTGGTTCCTCTATCATCACCAGTTTTAACATTGCAGCATGTCATCATTCCTAGCTGTTTGCCTTTTGAAGGTTTAATTATATGACTTGCTGATTACTGTTAGAACATGGCATAAAAAGTGCTATTAAACTCCCTGTCCATCAATTAATTATGTTTTGGTATTTTGTGGTATTTTAATGCCAAATTCTTACTTGGAGTTATTAATTTCTCATGATTCGCAGAGAACATTCGAATTGGAAATGTGTTTATTGTGATCAGTGGAGCTACAGATGGAAGTATTGCCTTTTGGGATCTAACTGACAATATTGAGGCTTTTGTTCAGCGGTTATCAACACTGAACATAGAGAAGTCCATAAATTGTCAAACACGGCCACGCACTGGAAGAGGAAGTCAGGGTGGACGATGGTGGAGAACATTAAGCAGCGGTGTGCCTAAAAATAGACCAGGTGATGGTTTAGTTGCAATAAAAGCTGGAGAGAGGACTAACTGCAATTTGGCAAATCATCCTATGAATGAAGCATCAACAGCAGTAAGTGACGCGGAAAAATGCACAATAGTTTGTTCTCAAGCTGTAGACAACACACATCATGAACCAGAAGTGAATAGTGTCAATTCCTTGCCAGGAATATGTGAAATAAGGCCTTTCCATGTCTTCAATAATGTTCACCAATCAGGGGTCAACTCTCTTCATATTTCAGACATACAGGATATTCAAAGTTCTGAAAATGGTTTTGCATTCAGTGTAATAAGTGGAGGCGATGATCAAGCACTCCACTGTCTTAAATTTGATTTGTCACCATTATCAACAGGGAAGGATTCTGATGTCGTGACATCAAATCTCATCAATTTATTCACTAGTTCTGAAAGCATGAAGAATAATTGTTGTAGACAAAGCCAGACAAACAAGTACAGGATCAGATTTTTATATCATGACCGAATCATCTCAGCTCATAGCTCTGCCATAAAAGGTAAAATAGAAATTACTCCTTCAAATGAGGGAAGTTTGTGTTGTTGTTTCATTAATGTCTTCGGTCTCATGTTCACGGCTGTCCAAATGTTGTTACTATAGATTTTCCAAGTACTCATCCCCTCTTTAGTTGCTGGTTATTTATTGGAAACCATGGCTGATAAGTCTGTGTTTACGTGGATATAGAAGGCTTCACAGTTTGTTTTTCCTTTCTACAACCCTCCATACATGGTGCATCTTTTCAATCATGTTCTTTGTAATGTTGATTTTATATATTTTGGCAGTCTTTTTCTGGCATTTGCAGGACAAATGTGAACCATATGGAAATTTTGAGCAAGGTCTTCTCTAGATTTGATGTATTGGACGCATTTGTTGTGGCCAATGACTGATTGAAATTGGTTTTGTTTCATGAAGGTGTTTGGACAGATGGCATGTGGGTGTTTTCTACTGGTCTTGATCAGCGCATCAGATGCTGGCTTCTTCAGGATAACTGTAAATTAACTGAACAAGCTTATTTGATCATTAGTGTTCCAGAGCCAGAAGCACTGCATGCTAGAGCCCGTGGCAGGTGAGCATAGCCAGTTATGTGCATCACAGCTGCCAGCATAAGCATTTTAGAGTTATGATTCTGATTTTATGATATGACTGTTCTTTGTATCTTTTTTGTCTTAATTCAGGAACCACTACGAAATTGCAGTGGCTGGGAGAGGAATGCAAATGGTTGAGTTCTCTGCGTCTTAGGCTGTGGATGGGAGAGATGCAGGTGGTTTTGACAATTGGGTTCTCCCTCGTTAAAACTTTTGACAATGGTGCTAATTGTCTTGGTATGACCATGTGCACCTTCAAGTCTCCTATGTTTAACACTCAATGTTGACATAGTGACGTGCTGAACATGCCAGCTGGCTCTTCAACACTCAAAGGCACAAGTTGGGGGATCAATTTTTGAGAAAATGGTTCCTGGCAAAACGAGGTCTGTAGCCTGTTTTCCATTCTTTCTCATATTTCCAATTTGCTTTTCACCCCCATTAAGAGAAGGCTGGGCAAATTTCCGACAAATAAGCGACAAGATCCCATTGACCTGCATAATTTCAGAACCAAAAGATGACCGGGGATCTATCTGGGGTTTACATGTAAATCAAACCAGTTTGTTATTTAAGATTTGGTTTCATTTTATAAGTTTGAAATTTCATTGTATGTGGGTTTTGAATCATTGAATTCAGTAAATTCTTGGCATAAATGCACTTAAAGCTTATGTTACAAACGACAAGTATCAGTTGCCTGACTGAAATGTCCAATGCATCACGGTTAAGTTCACTTCCCAGGTACAAAGTTGGTGGCATAAGCCCAAGCATTGTTGTTCACAGGGTCAGCAAGATGGTCGGCCAGGTTCTCTAGAGGTCCCTTCCCAGTCACAATGGCCTGCACAAAGAACCCAAACATGGAGAACATGGCTAGTCTCCCATTCTTGATTTCTTTAACTTTAAGCTCTGCAAATGCCTCTGGATCATCAGCAAGCCCCAAGGGATCAAAGCTGCCACCTGGGTACAAGGGGTCGGTGACCTCACCGAGGGGGCCTCCTGCAATGCGGTAACCCTCAACAGCGCCCATGAGGACTACCTGTGTTGCCCAAATGGCTAAAATGCTTTGAGCATGGATTAGGCTGGGGTTTCCCAAATAGTCAAGACCACCCTCGCTGAAGATTTGAGCACCAGCTTTGAACCACACTGCCTCGCCGAACTTGACTCCATTCCTGGCAAGAAGCTCGGGGAAGACACATCCCAAAGCTCCAAGCATTGCCCACCTAGAATGAATAACCTCAAGCTCCCGGTTTTTGGCAAACGTTTCAGGATCTGCAGATAGCCCTGCGGTGTCCCAACCGTAGTCACCAGGAAATTCACCAGTCAAGTAAGATGGAGGCTCGCCAGAGAATGGTCCAAGGTACTTGACACGGTCAGGACCGTACCAGGGGCTCCCAGAAGCAGCTACCTTTCCAGCTGCCTTCCTCATTGAGACTCTGCCATTGCCACCGCAGGTGGCTGATGAAAACTCAGTGATTCCATTTAAAGGAACAGCTTTGCTTGTGAAAGTAGATGAAAGTGTCATGCTTGCCATGTTTTATGTTTTAAGCAGAGGGTGGAGTGGCTGCTGCTGTTCCTTGTGAGTTGATTGATGAATAGGGGATAGGAGAATCACTCTTTTATAGGGTCTGGTGAGGTCCACAATCCTATCCATGTGGATTTTCCTCTTTCTCCTCATTGGTTGATGAGTTTATTGTAGGTATGCAAAAATCTTATACACTCTCCTAGCCAGTCGACGAGGGCTAGGATGGATTTTGCTTAAATAATTGAGAGATATCCCCAGCCTAATCTAAATTTATTCATGTGGTCAAAATTTAAATTCTTCTTCGTATTCATAAATAACGAATTCTTAATTATTCTAATGACATTAAATTAAAAAAAAAACAGAGAACATAAAGGCCTAGAGCATATGGATTTGAATGGTATTTTTATTTTTATTTTTTATATTCTTGATTATTTTTAATTTTATATTTTGAAATTATGTTGATTGATGATTGAATTTTATAATTTGTTTTATGTTAATTTTTTTTGGGTTTTTAAATATTTTGTTTTTAAAATATCAACATTGAGTTGATTATTGATTTAGTAAAAAAGAATTTGATTTAAATGCTTGTAAAAATAAAAAATGAGGAGATAAAAATTAAAAGTAAGGTGAAATGGAAACTTTTTTTTTTTTGGTTCTTCATTTTTTTTACTTTGGTCATTAATTTCTTTTTAATTTTATCATTTCACACCATGTCGATTGATAATTTGGCTTGATGATTTGTTTCTTATTGCTTTCTGTTGGCTTATTGTAATATAAAAAAAATCCTGATATTGGGTTGGTTGTTGATTTTGCAGTAAAGAATTCAATTTTCTTGGTTGTAAAAAATTATAAAAAAAAGAAAATCAAAATTAGAAACTTGATAAAATAGTAGCTTTTTCAGAAAAAAAAAATGGTGTTAGTGCTTTTTTTTTTTTTGTTGAAAACTTAGCTTTGAAATTTTGTCTTTTTTTTAATCATTTTAATCTGGAAGTTATATAATTTAGTCAAAAAATTAATTTTATTCATATTTTAGTTTCTAAATTTGAGAAATAAGATAATTATTAGAAACAAAGAATAATAAATAAAGAGGTCGATTAGTTTGATTTTAGTGATAAAAGTGGTGAAATTTGTTGTTAATATTTCTCTTAACAAGAGTAGTGTCATTGAAGTGTTTTTAGGCAATCATATCACTTGAAAACATTAATTGGGGTTGTGAGGTTTTGTTTGTTTGATTTTTTTTATTTTTTAATCAATTTGAATATTTGTTTTTTTTAGTTGGAGAATTAGTTCCCTCGAAGTTAGAAGAATGTTTTTAGATAAAAATATATTAAAAATTAAGTTTTTGGATAAAAAAGTTTTCATAGCCTACTTTTCTGACCAATCTTGTGGTTGTCAAAATTTAGGCATGTATATGATGTATTGTTGGTTGCAATTTTTTTTTAAAAATATTAGATGGACCATCCACCAAATTTGAAAAGAATTTTACTAAATTAAGGTACAACGTGTAGACCCAAAGTTTATTTTTAAAGGCTTAGGTGTGTTAGGCTGCCTAGACTTGTAGGTTTGACTTTTTTTCTTCAATAATTAATATTTAAATTTTTTACAATTAAATAATTTTAAATATAATGTATATAATTTCTTTTAAATTCTTAGATTTATTAAGATTTTTTTAGATATTATCTTATGAAATTGTATTTAATTTTTCTTTTTTCTTGAACAATTGTTTTACTTTTTGTACAACCCACCATAATTTTTTTTATATTTTATTCAGTTGTTTAATTGCGATCACTGATTTTTATTATTATATAATTAAATAAAAATATTTTTACAAAAAAAAAAATAAAAAACATGTTAATAAGACAAAGGGGTTTTAGCTCGTAAGGTATTTTTTTTAATCTTTATTTTAAATCATCTTTATTTTTTAGATGTGTCTTCTAATGCTTTTGGTTTTTATTAAATAAATAACATTAAAAAAACATTACATTTTATTAAATTAACTATAAGAAAATGAAGACTTCAACTAGCTAATTATTTTGTTTTGATGGAATTTAAATTATTATTTTTCTTATAAAAAAAATATTAATATCATTTAATTAATTTAAAAAACTAAAGGGTTTTTTCCCAACATATAATTTAGTATTTTTATCTATACCCATTTCTTAACTTCACGACTTCGTTTGTAGTAGTTAGTCTTTGAGACATTTCTCAAGCGAGAAGAACTCGAGCCAATGGAAGTCTCGGCATCATTACAGTCAATTAATGCTGCTAGTTTTTCCTCACCCAAAAAATGAAAATCTATCAAATAAAAAGCATTTTCAACATAAAGGCAATCAAGGTCAGCGTTTCTTTATTTTTGGCTACCACAATTCAGTGTTATTTGTCAATTTTGTGACATAAAGGGCCACACTGCCCGTGGTTTCTATACTACTAGAAGGCTATTTTATTCCTCAATAAACACTAAATGCCAATCCCACCATTGCTTTCAACAACTCCTCATGGACTCTGAACTCCAGAGCCTCTCTTCATGGAACATCCAATCTCCATAACCTAACTCCTAAGCAACCTTACGAGGGACCACATGACATTGTTGATTGCATAAATGTTGTATTTCACTGGTTTCTGGTTTTGTTCATCCTTTTTTTTTTCAGGGTGAATTGTTGTAAAAGTAATGGATTGATTAGACAGGCCTTTACCAGAGAGGTGTCTGAGTGTCTGCTCAAGCAAAACTTGTGATGCGAGCCATGTTAGCCTTTAGGGAATCCAACTATTCTCGAAAGTGAGCATCATGGAGAGCACACTCTTCATCCTCATATTTATTTTCTCACAATTGGGTGCTGTAAACTTTACGCATTAGAGCTTTCTCGGGACCTATATTTCAACTTGCATATGTCCGCATGACATTTAAACATGAATGCATGTATGCTTATGAATACAAGTGTATGTACGCGCACATCGAATATAGATTAACATGTGTTAAAAAGCTAATCCATGACTTCTTTATTGAATACATGCAAAAATTCATAGTCTGATTAATCTGAATTTTTTTTCCCAAGCCTCATCTTGATTAAATCCCATACACATTGGAGAGTACAAAACAAAAAGGTGGGTCTAAAGTCTCTTTCATTCAAAAAAAGACAAAATAGTTTTTATATGTAATTTCTCGACCTTGATCGTTGGGCGATTCCCCCTAGTTAGTTACATCATTTCAGATTCTTTACCATATTCAAAAAAAGTCATGGTCTGAGCTCAGAAAATCCTGCGGAGTTCATGATTATTGATCAAGTCTGGGTTAATGCAAAAATGAATTATTAGGGAGTTCATATCCTAAGGACAAGTTATAAACCATTATATGAAAGATAGGCTTGTTACCTAGTCTAAAAAAAGTCTATGATCTGCCTAGTGACCACCTTTTGTGAAGATAATATGGGGGTTCACAAGGAATGGTTGGGGCATGATGTGACCGCAATTTTCGAGTAAACGCTCAGCTTATAGTTAAATGTTTCATGAATCTAAACCCTGATTCAAAGTCATGAAGTAGACTGTTACTCCCCACCTAACCTAGAATTGGTTTATTCTAAAATTAAATTGTATAGAAGCATTAATCTATACGAGATGTATTTATGCATGAGAAGTATGTAAAAAAAAAAAGGCATGAGCAATACATTAAAAAATGCATGCTAAAATTAAATTACATAGACAAAAAATAATAATAAATAGGACAACAAACATTCAAACAAACAAAGCTCAGATCGACCTGACAAGTCCCTAGTGGAGTCATCATCCTGTCGTGACGTGCACGACATCAAATGGCGGAGCTGCCTCCTGGAATTGAAGGGGTTTTGATTTTAATCATAAAATTATGATTATAGAGTCCAAGTATCACCACTTAGTATTATGGTCACTAGAAAACCTAATGGTCTACGAGAATCTGGGTAAGGGGACTGGTTGTGCAACGAAAAGACACATCACTCCCATTGCACCTTACTTATGGTAATCTACATCATTGATTGATTGTTAATTTAAGATATATTTATATTTGTTGGTCTCATCGAAGGTGTCGCGGGTGTCGTGATGTCGTCGATGACGACATAGGCTATTATTGTGCCTCATGTGTGAGGTGTGGTGTGTTGGAAAAGGTTCTGGATTTAATCATAAAATTATGATTAATGTTCAGGAGTCGCCACCTAGTATTATGGTCACTAGAAACCTATGGTCTGCGAGAGTCTGAGTAAGGGACTGGTTGTGAAGGGGAAGACGCGTCCCCCTCATTGCACCCTACCTAAAGTAAGCTACATTGTTGTTTGATTATTTTTATAGGTCAAGTTTCTATCCGTTAGTCTCATTTATGGTTCAAGGTAGATCTCTCTCCATGAGAGAATCTCTACTTTATCGGGTTAAATTCTAACCATTCTAAAGTCAAAATTTAGCATCGCGTTTATTTTATATCTCGTATCTTTAATACTTGAGGGTGTACTTTATCGTTTAATTTTACACCCCACAAATATTAAAGTCTACAACTGGACCTTAAAAAAGGTTGGAAAAAGGTTTTTGATATTTTGGCTAAATCCTAATGGATGATCATAAACTGGTTATGATATCTATATTTTTTTATTTTCAAAACATGAGAAAAATGCAATCTTTTGTCTTTTTAAGGAAATAAGCTTGGAAGATTTTAGGATTTTGGCCGTATGCATGAAAAAAATATTTTTTTTGTTTTTGAAAAGAGAAATTAATTTAAAAGTTTTGAGATTTTTTTTAATTTTTTGAATTGTTTTAGAAAATTTTTGGAGGAAATCGAGTATTTAAATACTTGATTTGTATCTTACAGTGTAAGTATACAAACCCGATATTATGCAAAATTGGTGGAAAAATATGCGAGAAAATCACAATTTTTTTCAAAGGATTTTTGGAATTTGTTTTATATAATATATAATATAATATAATATTAATTAAATATTATTAAAACATGTGGGCTGGGCCGGCCCAGATAAATACGTCAAGCTCAGCCCAAGGAAAAGTGGGTCGATATCGACCCAAAATGGTTGGGCCGATCTCGACCCAATATATTTTTTCTTCTCTTTTTGGGGTGGGTCGAACCCGGCCCATCCATATGGGCTGGGCCAAATCAGGTCTGGCCCACATTCAAAGTTAATTATTTTGCAAAACGTGAACAATTATTGTTCACGTTCTGCACGCAACCAAATGGTTGCAGAAGTTGGAGATGGGCGGAGGAGAAGACTACCGGGGGCAGCGGTCACGACTGTGATTAAGAGGTTGAGAAGATAGTTCGAGTGTCGTCGCTGCGAGTAACGGTGGGGGAGTTAGCGATGGTCGGTGGTAGCGGAAGGAAGAGAAGAAGAAAATCTGCAAAGGGGAGAGGAAAAACTTCGCGGTGGCTGCCCTTATCACCGGTGAGTGGGTTTATAGGGAGGCTTCATCGTCGTCTGTTGGTGGAGAGAAAAGCTTATGTGGGGTCTTCAACGGCTGAAGACGTTGTGGAGAGAGAAAGAGAGATGAAATGTGCAGAAACCGGAAAACAATTGGTTTTTTGGTTGACTTTCGACCAAATTTTCTCCCCCCTCAAAGCATGAAATCCACCCCTATTTATAGGGGATCGAAGAGGGTAATCTTATCTACATAGGGGAAACTTTTCAACACTTGATTTAGTTGGAAGGATCCCAATCGTTGGCTTAAAGTGTGCATCGTGAGTTGTCAAATGTGCAGGAAAAGGCTGCATGAATTGACCTCTTTAGGTCGATGTTGAATTCGTCGTGCTGTCATTCAACCTGAACTGTTCCCATAGGGTTGTAGAGAAATTGCAGGTGATCATTTGCGTGCAAGTTTTGTTAGATTTGATGGAGAAATGAAGCATTAAATGCACTTGAAAAGTAGGCACCCAGACAGTTTCTTTCAGGTAAAACGGGGAAGAAAATGAACAGTAACCAGACGACGTGTCGTCTGGTCCTCTCTCTCTATTTTTTTTACGCAAAATGGTGCTGTTTTGGGTTTAGAATTAGGGATTGTATATCATGTCAATTTAGTCTTTCAACTTTCAATGTTGTTCAATTGAACCCCTAATTAAACATAAACTTTCAATTTATGCAATTAAGCCCCTTTCGAAACTTCCATTGGAACCCCGTATTTACGCGTGTTTTTCAATATGGTCCTGGTTTTGAATTTATGCAATTTAACCCCTAATTGACCATTAAACTTTAAATTCTTCAATTTTACCCCCGGTTTTTGTCCAATTAAGTCCCATAGTCTGCCGCCTTTTACAAAATGGTCTTTGTCTGCGAATTTCTTCAATTTGACTCCTAATTGACCCCTGAACTCTAATTTTCTTGCAATTTGCCCCTTAATTTCAATCAATTAACTTGGTAAAAATTAAATTTGATCTCTTAAAATTCCAATATTCTCAATTAAGCTCAAAATAGGCTCCCAAACTTATTTGTTTACCAATTAAGCCTCTGATAAAATTAATTTGACCCATTTAAAGTATAATTAAGTCCTTGCACTTAATTAAATTCTTTAATTGGACCCAAATTAATTCTCAAACATAATTAAACTTTAATTTGTTTCATGATTAAATCAAATTGGCCTATTAAAAATTTAATTATATCCTTGGACTTAATTTTTATGCAAATTCATCCAATAATAATTTAATTTGACCTTCAATTTGTATTTCTCTATTTTCGGGCATAATAGGGTATAATTAGGTTTTGAATTTTCTAAAAAAATGACAGCTTGATTTTTTCATATTTTTATAGTCCTCCTTGATCTACTTTCTCCATATTGCCAACCTTTATTTTATTTTTTGATTTTTATTTTTGTAAAAAGTGAATTTTGGAGAATAACCTAGAATTGGGTTATGACAGAAGGTTCAAGGTAGATTTCTTTTCGTGAGAAAGTATCTATCTTATCTAGTTAAATCCTAACCTTTCTAAGCCCAAATTTGAGCATCACATTTATTTTCTACTGTTATATTTTTAATACATGAGGGTATACTTTACAATGTAATTTTATACTCCCAAATATTAAAGTTTACAGCTAAATCCTAACACTCTGAATAATAAATTAATTGTTGTGGAATTTTTTATATTTTGATCAAACCCTAATGGATAATCATAAATTTATTACGATATTCATTTAAAATATAATAAAAATATGATTATGTTTTTTTAGAAAATATGCATGAAAAAACTTTAGGATGTGGCCATATGCACAAAAATAAAACATATATTTTTTTTATCTTATTTGAAATAAGGGAATTCTAGATTTTTTTTTTTGGGTTTTTTGAAATTTCATAGAGAAATCAGGTATTTTAATATCGGATTTGTATTTTACAGTGTATGTCTATAATCCAATATTAAATGAAATTATTAAGAAAAGACATAATTTTTATTTTCTAAAATAATAGGAACTGTTTTTGGATTTTGTTTTAAATTTTTTTCAAAATCATTGAGAAAAATAATGAATTTTTAATACCGGGTCCATATCTTATAGTATAAGTCTACGAACTAAAATTAAAAAAATATTAAAAAAACATGCAAGGAACCCACAAATAATTTCAAAATGGTCGTTGCAATTTTTTTTAGAATTTTTATGGCCTTTTATTAGGTTTGTTTGGCTTAACATTAAAATAAAAACAAATTAAATGATAAGGGAAAGGCAGTAAGTTGTGTTTGGCAAACAAAGAAAATGGGTTGGGCCCGAGGCGCAAGCCTAGGAGCTGGGTTGGTTGGGCCCGAGGCGCAAGCCTATTCAGATGGGTTGGGCTGACTAAAGGCCCAACAATTTTCTTTTTTATATATGAAGATGGGTTAGACCCAGCCCAGCCGTATGGGTTGTGGGTCCAGCCTCCTTTGGCATTTACTAGCAAAATTATGGTTAATGCTCAGAGATAAGGTGTTGGAAGCTTAATTAAAAGATGTTGAGGTGAGAAAAATAGTGAATAAGATAAGGTTAGGAATTGAAACTCCCTATTGGAATCTAGAGGATGAAATGGTGGGAATGGAAAAACAAGTGTACTTGCTTGATGATAAGATCCTGAAGAATAAAGTTTTGAGCGAGGCCCATGAATCCAAACTTACAGTGCATCCTTATGGTACTAAGATGTATTGTGATTTGAAAGAGTTTTATTGGTGACCAAATATGAAAAGAAAAATTGTAGAATATATGGTTAAGTGCATGATATGTCAACAAGTGAAAATAGAGCATCATAAACTTGTTGGGTAATTACAACTACTTCTAATACCTTAATGGAAATATGAGGATATCACCATGGATTTTGTATTTGGATTACTTAAAAGAAAGAGGGGTAATAGTGCAATATAGGTTATTATAGACTGATTAAGTAAGTTTGCCTTATTCTTTCATATGAAGATGACAGATTCAGTTGATAAACTATCTAGATTGTATGTGAACGAAGTAGTAAGGTTACATGGGGTGCCGATATCAATAGCGTCTGATTAAGATCTCAAGTTTACATCTTGCTTATGGTCAAGTTTCTAGCGTGCACTAGGAACAAAGTTAAAATTGAGTATTGCTTTTCACCCTCAGACATATGGACAGTCAGAAAGAACAATCTAGAATTTGGAGGATTTGTTAATAACCTGTATATTGGAATTTAAGGGTAACTAGAAGGACCATCTACCACTTGTTGAATTCATTTATAATAATAGTTATCAGGCTACAATAAAAATGACTCCTACAAGGCCTTATATGGAAGGAAATATTGAACCCCAGTTTGTTGGGTGAAAGTTGGTGGTATAAAGATAATTAGATCAAAGTGGGTATAAATTATCTTGGAAAAGATGAAAATCATAAGAGATAGAATAAAGACGGCTCAGAACAAACAAAAGAGTTATGCATATGTCAGAAAAAAGCCTCTTGAATTTAATGTAAGAGATAAAATGTATTTGATAGTTGCTATTTGGAAACATATATTGCAGTTTAATATGAAAAAGAGATTGACACCAAGGTACATCGAGCCCTTTGAAGTGATGAAGAGAATTGGATTGGTAGCATATAAGCGACCTTACCCTCATATCTGGCCAGAATCCATAATGTATTTCATATTTCATTGCTACGAAAGGCTAAGATAAACCCTTTTCAAGTACTACCATAAGTTATTTTAGAGATTAAGAAAGATTTGACCATGAAAGTAAATTCAGTTAAGTTACTAGATCAAAGTGAAAAAAAGATGAGGAATAAAAGAATTCTTATGATAAAAATATTACAGAGGAGTTCTTAAGTTGAAGATAAAGCTTGGAAAGGAGAATTAAAGATGAGGAGAAAATATCTTAAATTGTTTTTTAAAAAATGGTATGAAAATTCAAATTCAAATTTTAAGGATGAAATTTTTATAAAGATGGGGAGAATGTAAACCCCGAGATATTTTTTTAAAGAGAATTTAATTTTTATGGAAATTTTGAATAAATAAATGGGAAATTTTGAAGGAATTGAAATGATTATTTATGATATAAAGTAGTAAGGATCTTTGACACCAGAAGTAAATTCTAAATATAAAATATATTAATGAAAGAATTAACAATGAAACATAAATATGTGAAGTAAATAAATAAATAATTTTTTTGAAAGGGGACAATCATTTATAATAGTCAGATGAAATTTTTTGCATTAAATTATACCTGAAATTAGGATTATTTTCACTTTGATAAGTAATTTAGAAAATTTTGTGATATATATATAAAGTTAGAAAGTGATTTATCCGTCTTTGATCAATACATGGTCTATAAAAAATCTGAAATTTTGAGATTTCTTGCTAGTCATTGACCAGGATACCAATTTAGAGATATAATCAACTAGTTAATATATCAAGCTTAAAATATAATTCAATTTGCTTGGGATATTATATTAATATATAAACCACATAAAGGAGTAGGTAGACACTTTGTCCCTAGCACAACATATGGGTATATAATGGGTCCATCAATTAAAGGTTTAAAATAATAGTAATTGATTGTGATACAAAACTGGTTTACGCTAAAGACCACTTAAATTACAATACAAGACCATCACTTAATAAAAAACTCTAAAAATAAATTATATTTGTTAATTATATTTTATAAAATAAAGATTATCCTCACTTAACAAAAGATTTCAATTTCAAGTACAAAATACATATTTTAAATTTATTTTAAATATTTTAAAAAATATCATTTATAGTTTTGTTCAATGCTCTCATTCACTTTTGAGTCAACTCTGTTGTGCCACTTCATGTATAAAAATTTAAATTATATAAGGTAAAGTTTTACTATATCTTAGATAAAAATAAATAAATTAAATGATGATATTATATTTATCGAATTTTAAGTATTTATAAATTACAACTATTTATTATTAAATATAAAATAATAATGTACACATCATATATATATATATATATATATATATATATATATATATATATATATAAAATATGAAATTAAATAATATAAATCCTAAACTTACCAAATCCATATTAAATTATCATTCTTAATGACATTTATGGATTGACTAATGAATTCATGTACACACTACATCACAACTAATCAATGCCATTGCATTGTCATAAAATCTTCTTTTATTATATTTTTTTCCCTCCACTCTTTGATTAATTAGTCTCTTCTAATGCTTTTTTTATTCTTTTCCCCTCCCACCAACCTCCATGAATCCCAACCGTGTTTTACATGTCTTTTAAATTCAAGGGTCTGTGTCACCTGACAAGTCAGCCCACCAACTTATAAGAGAGGCACGTGCCGGTAAGCCCAACCTTTTGGGAATTCCATGTGCAGCCTTGTCTGGGTGGGAACCGCACCTAGCATAGCTCCTGTCAAATCCCAACTGCCCCACTTCCTCTCCTTACCACTTGGCCTAGTTGTGGCCACCTCGTTTCACAGGCTAAAATCCCATTCGGCGGCTTAATTCCGACTGGCTTAGGCTCTTCCTCTCTTCTTCTTCTTTTTGGCTTTGAAATGCCATCGGAAAGCTATTTGGTGGGTGACCAAACTCCTTGACATCCAATCAAACTTGAAGAAGGAACTCATGTTTCTGATTTCGACCTCAGAGATTGAAGTTGTTGACGCTTACCAACCCCTACCAATTCAGTCTCTTGGTTTAGATAACCTTTTACTTATTTTGAAAGGCTTCTTCTTCAATCTTGAACACGGCCTCGTGAAGTATAAGGATGTGTTATGTGTTAGGTTTGAGGTTAAAGGGGTTGAAGATTAATAAGGGTTTTAATCTTTAACCTTCTGTGATACATCTCTAGGGAAGGAGAGAAATCATGTAGTTTACATAATGACCTAAAGAGGTAAAGTTATTTAAATGATAATTAGCAAGGTGGCACTCCAAAACGATTTCTAATTAATGTTAATTAGTTATTTTGTCTCGTAATAGTCACTTGATGTTTATTCAAGTTAAATAATATTTTTTTTCCTTTTCCTTTCATGGCATGGGTATTTTTTTCAACTTTTGTATGAGAAAATTCTTTTTTTGACCTAATTTCATTCAAGTTGTCCATGTTAGAACTTACGAATTCATGATAATTTTCTTCTCATAAAAAAATGGTGGCCAGGTAAGAAATATACACTACTAACCCTTAGACTAACCACTTTATATTTAAAATGATTTGAATCTTATTCATGTATCTAGTGGAATATCATTCATTTAAATTTATCAATTTATTATTTTAACTCCCCACTTTATCTTTTCTTGTCATTATATGTTCAACTCCTTAAACTTTATTTTTTTTCTATAGTTTATTATTTTATCTAGCTAGCAAGGTGACACTTCTTGCATGGTAATGGAAAAAAAAAAAAGACAGCTTGCAGTTGTTTGGGCCATGCCCAAACAGTAAAAAATGACATTCTTGCTACCTAGACATGCCTAAATAGCATGGAGTGACCAGCTGTTTGGGTCAGGTCTAAATCACAAGGATGCTTGTCTTTTAGATCACTTAATAATAAGTTTGGCCTTATATTAACCACCTTAAGATCGAATCCAATCCCACGTAAATTCTCAAGAAATCCAACGATTGACATAAACCATAAGATATAGTTACTACCTCTAAGAAAATTAATACAATGCTACACTCTCTTATACATATGTACAACTTATCAATGCAACATTATTTTTCTTGTTAATGACTATCTCCCCTAATTTTTATCACTGCCTACCTCGTTTGCTAGTGATTATCTCTAGGTAATCTATCTCCTCATAAGACACCAACCTTTCTGAGAAATCACTTACGGGTGCCAGCTTTTCCACAAAAGGCATAGTGAGGCATAAAAACCAACAACTTTTTTTTTAGTTACCTACGAGAAAAAATAATTATTCTCCATCATTACTCCATTCTTCATGAGATAAGCTCGTGTGAACGGGGTATTTAAATACCTCTAATCACCAAGTAAACTACAATTTCATTCACAAGATCATAGACCACAAACAACAATCGCATATACATTCCTTACTCTATTCATTCTCCTTCTCATTCTTGTAAAGTATTTCCCTTATATGGTTTACTAACTTAAACATTGAAAAATAAAGTGTTCCAATAGGAAACTGGTTTGGCAGGGAATACCAAGTCTAAAGATAAAGCTCACATTCAAGCTTAGACACTTTAGTCCAAGGCAACTGTGGAAAGGTCTAAATAAACCTGAAGTTTTTACAACTTCATCAATGACACCATTTCTGGGAAATTGAATAAAAGCTAGTCTATTCCCATTTTACACATCACTAAGAAGTTATTTATATGAACAAAGATATAAAAAGATCTAGGACACAAGAGATAAATTGATCTCTTCACCATACGAACATCATCTCCTCCAAATCTCTAATAAATTATCTATCATATGAGAGTGCTAAATGATGTTATTTACGAAAACAATTGTCCACTCTTCCATTCTCTCAATGAGCTAATTCACATAGGCAACTCTAGTTCCTTAAAAGAACAAGGTAGAATGACATGCAAACAAGTACATACAATATCACTCATCCTCCAACTCTATAAATGAGTTGATCTCTTTGTGAAGTGCATTCCCAAACTAGACACTCAAAACTGAACTTCAATGGTAAAAAACTAAAGTCTCAACAAGTTCTAGCCATAAGAATGGCTAAATTCACCCCAACGAAATGGAGATTCTAAATTTTATCATCAAGTGCTAAATACTCGTGAAGAGAACTTCTTGATTACGTGATCAAGCAACTCCCAATAAAGCAAATAACAACTCGAAAAACTAAAAATCAGGTTTGATAGAACATTGACCTAGAGGTAACCCTATACTTAAGAACCAAAGATATTGGAAAAAAACTTGGACCCAAAGATAACCTTGTATCTAAGAACTTTAAGTATGTGAATGACGCCACAAAGCTAGTTAATCTTTGATAAATCAGTATACAATCTTTGTCCCTGTAAAGAAATGTTGTTTTACCACAAACAAACACAAATACAACTCACGTTTGTTCTCCAACTTGCTACTGAAATTTGCAACCAAAAAAACATAATTTAGTCTCCTCTAACTAACCTTAATGGACTCTTTTTGGGTTGCAAGCTAGTGAGTCTAAACTAGTAATCAACTAACCTAAGTTCAATAATAAAATAAACCCCTAAACAATGTCTAATGGGGCAGAACAAACCCAAATTAAAAATAATTATTCAAAAATAAATAAATAAATAAATAAAATAGGATAATAAAAACAAAGTTTTTATGCTAAAATTCCTTCATGTAGCCTGAATCTCTAATTTCCACACATTCTTGATAAATTTTTGGTCCCGACTTTAAACACATCATTCTTTCTTGCCTGAATGAATTACTGAGTCTACCATATATAGTTGGAAAGCTTGAGATATCTAGTTTCCAGCCCAGCTTGAATGGCAGAAAAAATCCAGATATAGCTCCAGATATGTTCCAAATAGTGCATAAAGGTCTAGTTTGACATATTTGACAAGATTTGTCTAGTAACTTCAACTCTCTCAAATAATATGTTCCCGAATTTCATTGGACCTGAAAATTCACCAAAATATATTTCCACATGTCTAGTATCTTTCTATAAAATATCAGCTCATTCTAATATATGGTTTGAGATATATGTCAAATCTTGCAAAATCAGTTAACAAACATTTTAAGGTCAAATTCAGACCTTACTTGGTTTGTATCATCCTCCCTTTCTTTAAAAAGATTTGACCTCGAATCTGTATCATGAAAAAACATCTTCTAAGGTTAACAAATCAGTATCAACCTGAAGAATAACATCATCATCAAAACCAAGAAAAACCTTGTTAGCAAAAAAGGCCCCCCCTGATATATATGCTCTCTTTTTCAACCATCTTCTTCTTTTTCAATTCCAGTTGCTCCTCATATATTTGCTTAGGTGTCAATGATACAAGACTTATATGTCTTGTAACAACCCCAACATATGTATTTAAAACAAAGAGTAAGGACATAATAATTCAATTAAGGTTACGGATTTTTTTTCTATAATCAATAAAAATTCAGTAGAGTTTCCTCTATAAGTTCTCCGGTTATCCCAAATCAAAGTGTTATTAAGCCTTGTCTTAAATCCTGGCGTAATCCATCCCGTAGTCTGTCAATCATGTATTGTTCGGTGGGAATAAACTGTGGAGCAAACATGGAAAGATCATGAAATCTCCTTTCATACTCAAGTATTGTCATACCCTCCTGCCTCAAATCTAGAAACTCCTGCTTCTTCATCTTCCGATGATATGATGAGTAAAACTGGTTCTCAAACTAAACTCTAAATTCAGTCCATGTCCAAAACCCCGCAGGCCTCCTAGATCGTACTGTATCCCACCATGATCGTGCCCTATTTGATAGTAAGTGAGTGACACAATTTACTCGAAAATCCTCTGTCACTTGAATCTGTTCCATAATGTCCTCTACTATACGTAACCATCTACCTGCTATCTCAGCATCAGGCTCTCCTAAAAATGAGTCACATTCCAACTCTCGCATACTATTCACCACTCGAACTAGTGTAACCACATTATCCACCGGTATAGGGGCAACTTGTGGTATTTGTGTTGCTGGTGCCACTGGGGTGTCGGTACTGGTAATTGAGGCATCGTCTCATTACAGCTCTCACAATCTGGACTATAAACACCGAATCAGAATATGGTGCAGGGGCTGTCGCTGGCACTGCTGTTTAATTCAGATTCTCGAATATATCAACATTCTTATAATTTAATTTATCACTTTCCTTTATTTTTTGTAATCCTGACTTTTATTAATATCAATAATATTATCCGGGATTTTACATGTCTTCCATTCATTTCAAAAGGATACCTATTAGTCAATCCATCATACATAACTCTCATATTATACTATCATGATCTACCAAGCAACAAGTGACTAGCTTACATTGACACAACATAACATAACACGTCATCATACCAATAAAAAAAACCGAAAACCTACTTATTCACTTTCACTTCACCATCATCATTCTACCACTGTAATTTATAAGATATGAGATGTTTGGTAGTGTGCAAGTTCAACTTTTTCATTGATTCAGTACTAGCTATATTAGTGCAACTACTACCATTTATAATTAAGCTACATACTTATTATGAACATGACATCTTATGTGGAATATATTCTCGCTCTGACCTTCTGAATCATTCATATTAACATGTATATTTAGTTCTCTCTTCACCATATGTTCCTCTCTATCAACTAGATACTCAACACAAACATCATCAGCATCCTTTAATGGTGACATCTTCTTCTTTTTATCCTTCCTATTGGTCTCAACCTTATTATTAGCTTTCATAACCATGATTCTTTTGTTTGGACACTATGAAACAACATGACCAAAACCCAGATAACAAAAGCATTTAAAGTCACGATTACGAGAAGTAGGAGTAATATTATTACCTTTAACATCGGCCAAGGTGTTTTTCTTCTCTTTAGGGTATTCAACCTTGCCCTCTTCATTCTATTATGATGACTACCCTTAGCGTTAACCTTTAAATTGGGTTTCTAAGGTTTTGAAAGACTTAATGGTTGACTTTGTCGAATGGTACCTTTCTGTTTAAGTTGTTTCTCCACCTTCACGACTATATTGCATCATCTCCTCCAACTCTATATAATGATACAACTCCACAATATGAGCTATACAATGATTAATGCCATATATAAATCTAGCCATAGTAGTCTCCCTATCCTCTTTAACATTAGCTTAAATCATAACAAGTTCTATCTCCTTAAATTACTCATCAACACTCTTTGTTCCTTGACTCAAACTTTACAACCTTTGATATAATTCTCTATAATAATGGCTAGACACAAATATACTCATTATAAGAGATTTCATCTCATCACAAGTATTAACTTGTCTCTTATAATTTCTCTTATGGTTTGTCACTAACTGATCCCACCACACAATGATATAGTTAGTAAAAGCAATCATAACAAGTTTGACTTTCTTGAGCTCTAGAAAATTGTAACACTAAAAAAATCTATGCCACCTTCTTCTCTCATTCTAAATAATTTATGGATCATTCTTCCCTGAAAAAGCTGGTATTTTCAACTTAATTGTACCCAAATCTCCACCTAACTCAGCATTATGGTCCTGACACCTATAATTACCCCCTGCCTAAAATTATTATCATATCTTTCCTCTATAAACTAAAAATTCCGCTGCTATCCAAAACATTCTCTATGTCCCAAGAACACATCTTTAAAATCAATATCACTCATGTTAATATTATTAGCCACAAACTCATCCACATTAATGTTAACTCACCTAACAACCATCTTAACATTAGATTCTCTTTGCTCAGGCTTAATTTGAACCCTAATGATCATGGGCACATTGCCTCTATAACATATCTCTAAATTCATTGGTTATCTGATCCATTCGCTGATTCATAACGCATAACTGAATTATAATTTCATTATCTACTCTCTATGAGTAATATACACAAATTAGGACACACTATTAAATCTGAAAATTGGTTAGTTGATAAGAAATATATATTTCTCACTCACTCCCTCACATGTTTACACTCTCCTCGTGTTTCAGTCAAATATGCTCGCTATGCTTTTTTCCTCCTGTTTCACCTTTCTTCAACTCTTGCGGAACTAAAATCAACACCAAATATAATAGCCTTAATAATGTGTCCAAATATGTGTATATTACTCAAGAAGAAAAAAAAATATATAAAAACAAGTAAAGACAAAACCACGATTACAATTTTGCAAGTAACAAGTGAATTTGTATGAAAAATGGATGTTTTTTAAGACGTGAAAGAACAACAATGCAAAGGTTTTATAAAAAATTTGAATGACACCTAAATATATCAATTATGATTTTATTATAATGTCATAATTGAAAAATAATAGCAGCAAAACAAGTTAGAATTACTGATACGAATTAAACCTGTTACGACAAGTTCCAATCCTGAATTTAGTTTCTAAAGCACACGAACTCCAAATAACCTCAAGTTTTATTCCAGCTCAACTTTAATCGTAGCACAATCTCACTTGTAGCTCTAGATATGTCTCAAACAATATATAAAGGTCTAGTCTGACAAATTTGTCTAGTAACTTTAACCTTTTGAAATAATATGTTCCTGAACTCCATTTGACCTAAAAATTTACTAAAATATATTTCCATGTATCTAGTATCTTCCTGTAAACTTTAAGCTTATTTTGATGTACGGTTTGAGAGACATGTCCAATCTCACAAATTAGTCAACAAGTATTTTAAAACCAAATTCCAACCTGACTTAGTTCTTTATCAACTCGTCTTTCCAAATATTGTGTATATGTCAAGGTCAACTTGGATAAAGCATCTTGAGTACTGCGAAGCCTGAGAAAGAGAATCATGTGAAGCTGCAATTACAAATTCATGGGTTTCGCAAATGCTCTACTTTATTATACATGCTTTATTTGATTTAAAAAATTCATAGATATTGAATAATTTAATTTTGTTAAAGCAAGATTTAGGAAGGGTATCAAGTAATATATGTTTGACCTGATGTAGCTGATTCCTCCAAGGCTAAAGCTTATGGGGAATTATATATTTCCTCGTTCATTTTTACAAAGAATGAAGTAACAAGCTATGGTGATAGTCATGGTTTTCAATACGAATGAGAGAGGAAAGAAAAGAATAGGGTGATAACATATGTATTTAGTTAATTTCCACAAGGCAAAAGCTCATGAAGAGCTATGTATTTCCTTGTCCATTTTGACAAAGAAGGACGTAACAAATGATGGTGGTAGTGATTGGGCTTTATAGAGGAAGGCATAGTTTTGAAATCTAGCCCGGCTGGCCAACCCGGGACCCGGCTGGCCCGGGGCTGAAATCGGGTCGGGTTTAAGAAAAAATAGAGGAAGTCATAATCCGGTGTGACCCGGTTGACCCGACAAAACCCGGTAAAAAATCCGGTTGTAACCCGTTGACTATTTTTTTGTTTTTTTATCGAAACGATGTTGTTTTAATTTATAAAAAAATAGGGTTGACCCGGGTGACCCAGACAAAACCAGTGACCTGGGCCTTGGACCAGGTGGACAACCAGGCCGGGTTTCAAAACTATGAAGGGAGGGGCTACCATCATGTTTCAGAGAGAGAGAGAGAGAGAGAGAGAGAGAGAGAGAGAGGAAAAACAAGGAAAATAGTGGTAGCTTTGTGAAGAATTTTTCTAAAGATACTTTTGATATTAAAAAACATCACTATAGCAAGCATATAATATTTTATATGTTCTCTTGATTGAGTTGTAATATATAATGTGAAATTAATTTTAAAACCACGGATATGCAAGTGTGATTTATAAAAAAAAAATTGGTATGTAAAGTATTCATGTATTAAAGAACATGAGCTTTTTAACAATTTTCTCAAATATAAATATTATATATATAATAAAAATTTGGATTAAATTTGATAATATTTATAGTTTATATATTGTCCATTGAATAACATGACTGGAAAAAAAAACTCAAATAAATTGATTAAAGTCAATACAAATGGATATTTGAGTTTGAAATTTGCGGTACCAACTCCAGGTAAACCATTCACATCATTGTCAATTACCTAAATCCGAAGAGCCAAAAACTTTTTCCCAAGCCGCCGAAAGAGACCCAAGCCCATGACTCAAGCCACCGAGCCGGCTACCGATTGAGGTTGGTGAGTAACCAGCCATGCCGGTTATTTCAATCAACCAAATTATTATTAGTAATGGTAACTGCTTTGTTTTTTCGTCTTTTTATCTTTTTCTTTTTAAGTCATTATTGTTTAACAAGTAAAATTTAAAAAGAAATAATTACAAAAATCCTTCGAGATCTAAATTTTATCTTTCCACTGTATTTTTATAAATTATACTTTACACCCCAAATTAAATAAAAAATTCAAATAAAATATATTATTAAAAATACAAACTATTATTAAACATATAAACTATAGGGTGAAAGGTGTAATTTATAAAAGTATATAGAAAAAAATAAAATTTAAATCATACTGTAAATTTTTTTTTTGTAATTATCCCATTAAAAAATAACAAAAATAAAATAAATTAAAAATACATGAATATTAAATTAACTGGATCTATAATTACACTTTATTTTAAAGTTATTATAGGATTATTTAAGTGGATTCTTAAAATATTTTCAAATTATATATTAACAAAATTAACCCATGAGCTAGAAAGTTAATATCAACCCTCGAAGACCATATTAAATTTGAAAAGAAAAATGTAATCGAACAAAAATAGCAATACATCTATATAGTTTTCCAAGAGTAACAAAGAAAAATTACTTCCAAAAACATTATTAAACACCCTTGAAAAATGAAATTATTCTCTCATTTTTATCCATCTCCCACCAACCCCAACCAATCCAAATTCTGACATCCAACGGCTATGTTTTGTCCCTCAAGCAATTGACAGAATCCACCGTAGATTTAAG
>Ga0307515_10004439_pt1 | contig 29051 bp, 26 predicted proteins | sample 17_EM_MG_FD_194513 | JGI IMG/M metagenome (GOLD analysis project Ga0307515, IMG submission 194513) | Populus trichocarpa ectomycorrhiza microbial communities from riparian zone in the Pacific Northwest, United States - 17_EM | ecosystem: Host-associated > Plants > Roots > Unclassified | place... | reverse complement strand
GTTGAAGGCATCCGACTTGAGATAGATCGGCGCCACGACCGCAAGGACGGCGGTCAATATCGCGAAGATTGGATTTGCGCGCAGGAAGATCAGGCCGACTAGGCTGAACAGGGCGATGGCATGCAGGATGCCGAAGAAGATCCACCCCTGCGGGATGGCGAAATAGGTCGCGACGGTGACCAGCACGGCTGCCGCGACGATCTTGGCGAACCGCACCCAGAAATGGTTCCAGCGGATGCCGTTACGATGGGCGAGGACGAGCGAGAAGCCGGCAAGAAAGATGAAGGTGGAGGCGATTGCGCGCGCATAAATCCTCGGCCATCCCGTCGATGGATAACCAGGCTCGAGATAGCCGAAATCGCTGAGATCCCAAAGGAAATGATAACTGGCCATGGCGATCAATGCTGCGCCACGCAGGATATCCAGCCACGCAATTCGCTTGCGCGTCGGCGCACTTGGTATGGATGCGGTTTCTGTCATCGGGGCTCCGCCGCTTGAGGCGGCATCACAATTCCATGTCCTTGACGATCGCCCCGCGTGCTTCCGAGAAGAACTGGCGGCGGATGAGAACGAAGAAGACGAACACGGTCATTGCCATAAAGACATAGGCGTTCACAAACCAGCCCAGATAGCCGATCGACAGAAAAATTGCCCTGAGGCCAGCGTTGAAATGCTTGGCAGCGATAATGTTGAGCGCAATGACGCGCTGGGCGGCCTTCGCCGCACGTTCCGGCTCCTTGATGGTCTCGGCATGCATGGGCAGGCCGCCGAACAGGATCGTGCAATAGTTGAACAGGCGATAGGACCAGCCGAACTTAAAGAAGGCATAAGCGAATATGACGGCGAGGCCGCCGACTTTGAGTTCGAAGCCCTGGCGGCCGCCCTGCAACATGATCGGCAGGTCCCTGAACAGGGCCTCGACCTGGTCGGTCGCCCCCAAAAGGGCAAAGCAGCCGCCCAGCGCGAAGAGCGACGCCGAGGCGAAGAAGCCGGTGCCGTTCTGCAGTCCCGCCATGATCTGGGTGTCGATCATCTTCAAGTCGCGGCCCAGCGAGTTCTGGATCCAGCGGGCGCGATGGATCGCCATGGCGCGGGTGATACTCATATGCGACGATTGCCGCTCGACGCTGGTCAGCCAGTTGAAGCCGGCCCAGGTGGCGATGAAGAAGACCAGAGCGAAATAGTCGAGATGCGTCATAGCTCTACTGATAAGGGGATTCGTGACTATATTGATAGATGCATCCTGATATGTCGCGAGCGTAGCAGCGTGTGGCGGAAAGTCCATCGCGCGGGCGCCGGCGAATTGCCATAAGATGATCTGTGGAATTAATCCAAGGCGGCAAGGCGGTCATTCATGTTTTTATCTGTGTTCGATGTGTTCAAGATCGGCATCGGCCCGTCGAGTTCCCATACGATGGGGCCGATGACGGCGGCCAACGCCTTCCTGGCGCTGATCCTGTCGCCCGACTGGCCGCGCCCATCGGGCGCGAAGGTCGCGGCGATCAAGGCGAGCCTACATGGATCGCTTGCCTATACCGGCATCGGCCACGGTTCCGACCGCGCGGTCATTCTCGGGCTGACCGGCCAGAATGCCGAAAGCGTCGATCCGGATCAGATGGACACGCTGGTCGCGGAAGTCGAACGCACCGGCAAGATCAACCCGCCGGGCCATCCCACCTACGATTTCCGGCCGAAGGATGATCTGGTCCTCGACAAGAAGAACCCGTTGCCTGGACACGCCAATGGCATGACGTTTTCGGCCTTCGACGGCGCCGGGCGGCTATTGCTCAAGCAGATCTACTATTCGATCGGTGGTGGCTTCGTGGTCACCGATGTCGAACTCGAAAGAGCGCGCAGCACCAGGAAGCCCGACAGCGTCAAGGTGCCGTATCCCTTCGCGTCGGCCAAGCAGATGCTTGAAATGGCAAATCGTTCCGGCATGTCGATCGCCCAGATGAAGCGCGCCAACGAGGAAGTCTCGATGAGCCGCGACGATCTCGACGCGAAGCTCGACAAGATCTGGGATGCGATGACCAATTGTATCGATCGCGGGCTTGCCGTCGACGGCATCATGCCGGGCGGGCTCAAGGTGCGCCGGCGTGCCCGGCAGATCCATGACAAGCTGCAGGAGGAATGGCGCTCCAACAAGGTCAACCCGCTGCTTGCCAACGATTGGCTCTCGGTCTATGCGATGGCTGTCAACGAGGAGAATGCCGGTGGCGGCCGCATCGTCACGGCGCCAACCAATGGCGCGGCCGGTGTCATCCCCGCCACCATCCGTTACTACAAGCATTTCCACGAGGATTGGGACCAGAACGGTATTCGCGACTATCTGCTGACGGCAGCCGCTATCGGCGGCATCATCAAGCACAATGCCTCGATCTCCGGCGCCGAGGTCGGCTGCCAGGGTGAGGTGGGCTCTGCCGCCGCGATGGCTGCCGCCGGCCTGGCCGCAGTCATGGGTGCCACGCCGGAGCAGATCGAAAACGCCGCCGAGATCGCGCTCGAACACCATCTCGGCATGACCTGCGATCCTATCGCCGGGCTGGTGCAGGTGCCCTGCATCGAGCGAAACGCGCTGGGCGCGGTCAAGGCGGTCACTGCCGCGTCATTGGCGCTGAAGGGCGACGGCCAGCATTTCGTGCCGCTTGACGCCTGCATCGAGACGATGCGCCAGACCGGCAACGACATGAGCGAAAAATACAAGGAAACCTCGACCGGCGGCTTGGCCGTCAATGTCGTAGAGTGTTGATATCCGATGTGCCGATGTTGACGGGCGCGAAGACTTGGCCGAGAAGGGGGCATGGCACTTCATCTCATCAAACTCTGTGTCGGCTGCGAGTCGATCGATGATCTCAGGGAGTGGGTGACGGAACGCTCGCTCCTGGCCATCGCGTCCGGCCATCAGCCGCATTCCTCCCATACGACGCGCATGACGCCCAAGCGGATGACCGATCTTCTGGACGGCGGATCGCTCTATTGGGTCATCAAGGGCCAGCTTTGCGCGCGCCAGCCGCTGCTCGATCTCGTGGAGTTCACCGACACGGATGGAATCGGCCGATGCAAGCTGATCCTGGCACCTCAGGTTATCGAGACCATGCCGCAGCCAAAGCGGCCATTCCAGGGCTGGCGTTATCTCGATACGAAGGACGCGCCGCGCGATCTCTATGAAGCCGGACAATCTGAAAAAGACATGCCGCCTGAATTGAAGCGCGAGCTCGCCGAACTCGGGCTTCTCTGATTAGCGCAGTCTCAGCCGGATCGGGTGGCCGCCGCGTGGCGTCTTCACATGAAGGTGAAGGCTGACTTCCGGCTGGCTGGCGCGCCAGGCGCGTGCCCCGTGGCCGAGCAGCATGGCAACCAGATCGCGGGTCTTGGCATGGGAGCGGTTGAGCCCCATGCCCGCCAGCTTCATCGCTGCCTCGTGCAGCGGATGAAGACCGGCCGACTTGCCGGCGGGTTTGCCTGAAGTCTTGGATTTGAAATCGGAGACGTTGCCGTTCTGTGCCATTGGTTGCCTCGTACGCAATACAAATCGAGGTTTCGAGCCGGGAGACTGATCTCCCGTATTCCTTTACGCGACGGGGCCTCCGTCATGAAGAGCCGCGTGATACGCTTCGCGGCTCTCCGAATTCACTTACTGCAGGCTTGCCCAGCAGCTGATGCCGTTGCGCTTCAGCACCTTGCAGGCGCGGACCGCTTCGTCCTGATCGGAGAAGCCGCCGAAGCGAGCGCGGAAGAGTTGCTCGTCGCCCTTGACGAAGGCAACGGTGAAGGGAGTGGCGGAACGCAATACCCGGCCGCCCTTATCCTGCGCTTTTTGCAGGAGATTCATGGCCTGGTCCTTTTCGGGCGACGCACCGACCTGGATCACCCAACCCGAAATGTCGGATTTGGTGGAAGCGGTGGTTACCCGATCGACCTTCTGGTCTTCGCGAAGCGGCCGAGTCTCGGCGACGTCTTCGCCGACGGGCTCCTCGGGGAGGACAACCTTCTCGGCGCGATTGGCCTTGGTGATCTTGATGGTCTTGGTGCGGATCACTGGTACGAGGGCATCGTCGGCAGAGGCGAGTTCTTCAGGCTGCTCGTAGCGCGTGGCCGGCATCGGGCCGTTATCCGGAAGATCGAGAGCACGGATGGCGACAGCCACCTCCGCGTCCTGTTCGGGCTCGGCATAGGCGGTCTCGACGGCTACCGGCTGTTCAGCCTGAGCGACGAAATCGTTCATCTTGCCCTTGCGCGTCGCCTTGGGAAGATAGGTTGCTACCAGCTTGCGCATCTTGGCATCGCGTGATCGGCCCGATGTGCCACCGAGGACGACACCGACGATGGAGCGGCCATCGAGCTGCGCGGAGGTGACGAGGTTGAAGCCTGCGGCACGGGTGTAGCCGGTCTTGATGCCATCGACGCCACGAACGTTGCCGAGGAGGCGGTTGTGGTTGCCGATCACCTGCCTGCCGTACTTGAACGAGCGGGTGGAGAAGTAGCCGTAATATTGCGGAAAGTTCTTGCGCAGCGCGATGCCGAGGCGAGCCTGGTCGCGGGCGGTGGTCACCTGGCGTGCATCCGGAAGGCCGTTCGCATTGTGATAGACTGTGCGGGACATGCCGAGCTGGCGGGCCTTGGAGGTCATCAGCTTACCGAAGCGCGGCTCGGTACCCCCGAGGAATTCGGCGAATGCCGTGGCGCAATCGTTTGCCGAACGCGTCACCAAGGCAAGAATGCCTTGCTCGACCGTAAACGTGCTGCCCTTGCGGACGCCGAGCTTGGAAGGCTGCTGGGACGCGGCATGGGCCGATACCGGTACGCGGGTATTGAGAGAGATGCGACCCGATTCAAGTGCATCGAACACCATATAAAGCGTCATCATCTTGGTGAGCGAGGCGGGATACCGCAGCCCATCCGGATCCTCCGAGGCCAGGATCTTGCCGGTGCGCACATCGATGACGACGCTGGCGGGGCGGGGGCCGGCGAAGGCCTCAGCGGTGAAAACAAAGCCGATCAACAGGGCCAATGCAAGCGACCAAAGAGCCCGGGTAAGCGGATGGTGCATGCCCCCCAGCGAGGGTGATACGAACTTGAACTGTGACACAATGCTACTCTTTGTTTTTGTTTCAGTCTGCCAGTGGGAGACCCGGCGCGATTGGTAAAAAGGTAGCGAGTTAGCGTTACCAATCGGTTTATGATGAATGATAAGTTGAGACATTTCTGTGCCATTGAAGGAAAAAATGCGTTTAGCGTTAATTTCAGGCGGAGCGGTTAACAAAGTATTGGAAACAAAGAATTTTGTTGGCTATCGCTGGACGTGCCCGGCGGCGAATTTGAGTATGGCGCTATCGATCGACTCCCATTGCGGCAGAAGATTGGACGAAAAGCGATAAAGCATCGTGAGGTCGCGTCCGACATGGATGTCGCGTTGGCAGTCGGCGGCGGTGGCGAGCTTCTTTTTCTCCGGCATGATGCAGCGCACGGCATAGACCGCGCCGGCCCTAGTCGTTCCCGTCAGCATTTTCTCGTCGCCGAAGCCTGATTTCTCCGACAGTTCGTGGATCGTCAGCCCGGAGGGGCCGGGGCGCGGCGCGCCGGTGAACAGTTTTTCGTAGATCGGTTCAAGCCTGCCGGACATGTCGCGGGACATCACACTTTGCGAGAAATCCGCGAAGACCAACGCCTCGGCATTGGTCGGATCGGAGAATGCGACCGCGCCGGCGTGTGAATAGCCTTCCATCCGCGGCCAGGACAGATAGATGCTGACCGCTTCGGCGGGACCGCTGCGGCGCTGGCTTTCGAAACGGATAACATTGGCGGGTAGCGCGATCACATCCTGACCGACGATAACATGCTGAATCTCAGTGGAGCCGGTATGTCCGCCCAAGGACAGTTCGTCGCCGTAGTTCTTTCCCACCACGCCGATCAGCGCTGTCAGGCCCGCCATCACGCCGATCGTTGCCGTCAACCGGAACAGAAAGCGGTTGGATATCAGGGATTCGTCCGTTTCGGTGCCGGATGTCATCGTCATCACCCGTTTCTTGGCCTGCGAGGAAGTATAGGGCGCGGCCCCTGTGCCAGACTGACGCAAAATATGCTGGCACGGCGCTTGCTCACCTCATGCTTTTGTGAAGCAACCAGTTTAGGGTTAACCAATGTTTAACGCCGGTGATTTCTTCGTCAGCCTTGTGGTCGGGCTCGCATTGCCGCTTATTCTGCTCGACGGGCTCAGGGCGTTGGTGGGCGCCCGCATGCCGGTACAGCACGACGGGTTCCAGATCGAGACGCGGCTGTCGCCGTGGCTGCTTGCGGTGATTGCAGGTCCGGGCCTGTTGATCGAGAGGCTGATTGAGGGATGGAAGGCGCAGTCGCTCGGCGCCAGTGATCTCGCGGCGGGGGCATTCATCGCGCTCGGCTGGGCGACGATCCATGGCTATGTCGTGCTGCGCGGTGTGCAGCTCCTGCTTCCCGTCTAAAAAGAAAATGCCGGTCCCGGGGGATGCGGGACCGGCAAGTTGGGCTCAGCCGGGGGACGGGGTGACCGGGCCCTTTAGGTGATGCGGCGCGCGCCGCGATTACTGAAGGCTACCAACCGCAGGCGAATGATCGTCTTCGATCTTGACCCATTGGGCGGCGTTCTTCGTCGATTGGCGTTTGAGATAGGTGTATTCCGTGTTCGACCACAGCAGCACCTTGTTGCGCATATTGTCGAGCACGAAGTCGCCGCGATCGGTCCGCACGACAAGCACGGCATGTCCGTCGCCATTCGGCTGCAGCACCACCGTGATCAGGAGGTCGGCGGGAGAAAATCCGCGTTCGACGAGCATCTTCTGCTTGAGCAGGACATAATCCTCGCAGTCTCCGACCGTCTTGGGATAGACCCATTTTTCCTCGACGCCGTAGATTTCCTCGTCCGTCAGCGGTTCGATCGAACTGTTGGCGTTGTAATTGATCTTCAGCAACGTCTTCCATCTGGCTTCGGACAATTGCATCGGCCCTTCGTCATCCGTGGGTCCGCATTTGCTGGTATTCATCTTGCAGAATTCATAATGGCCGATCGGCGGATTGGTCTTGCCGAGCGTGATCATGTTGGCCGGTGTCGCGTAGGCTGTCGTGGCAAGGCCGAACAGCGCAGTCGTCAGAAGCCCCTTCAGGAAAGTTCTAGGCATTTGGTGTCTCCCCGTTGTGAGGAAACAATGGCACACAGTTTTTTACTGGCCGCCAATATTGACAGTAAAAACAAGTATTAAATAGAGTAAGATAAATATAAAATGAAGTTATAATAAGAGTAAAATTCGATTTGTATTTATTTTGTATTTTGCGTTATTTTAAATCGAATTTGCAGAAAATCTTAGCGAAATCCTACGCCAGGTGCCTGCGTAGATGCGCCATGCTATTGAAATATATGGTGTTATGGTATTTTGTCGAGCGCGTGCGGGAGTCCCGGCACTTGGCCAGCCATGCGCTGCCGAGCACGCCTGGTCGTGGGACAGGCAGACGGAGCGGGGGCCGATGCTTGGAAAAGCCCGCCTCAAGGCCGCGGACATCGGTCGGTTTGAGGCGAAATAGTGGCGCTGATTTGCGGGATTTGCGGCGTTTCTTGGTAAACAGATAATTGCGCAACCGCGTCCGAGGGCCGGATGCAAAAAAAGCCGGCATGACGCCGGCTTGAAAACTCAATGGTCGGATGCTGTCAGACGAGCATCTGGAGGCCTTCGCGAGAAAGTACGTTGGCGAATTCGATCGCTACGCCTTCCTGGAAATGACGGACGACCCGACCGCGCATATTGCCGAGCCTGACCGCCGTGCCCATGGCGGGCCGAACATCAATTTCGACCGCGGCGCCGGACACCGAGAGGTCGATGATGCGGCACGGATAATTGCGCCCGTCGTCGAGACTCAGTTCGGAGCGCGTATTGTTGGGCGCAACACGCTCGTGACGGCGATCCTCGGGCAGGTTGAACTGATGCTTGTTGGCAAGCCAGGTCAATTGCGCGGCAAGTTTCTCGCGTTTACGATCGGTCGTACTGATCTTGCAGACAAAGCCATGATCGACATGGCGGGTGACCGCGCATTCCAGCCTGCCGATATGATCGACATAGGCGACGATGCGTTCGCCGACTACGGGAAATGCCGTGCATTGGAAGACGGCCTCCGATGGAGACATTTCAACGGCCTTGCAGTCGAATTCCGTCTGGGTGCTCGACAACATCAACCGCCCGCTGAGATCGACGACCACGCGCTCGTTGGAATTGTCCTTCACATGAACTGTAGCGGCCACGGGTGCTGTCGTCGAGAATGCCGGCATATTCGAGAATCCATTTTTTTATATGGACTGAATAATAGGCGGGCGAGGTTAACGAAGTCTTTTTATACGACAAAATCCCAAGGGATTATGCCGTTGTAACAACAAAATCCGACTATCGATCATATATCGAGATTGTCGGCGAACACTGCCCGTTCCTGGATGAAGCGGAATCGCGCCTCGGGCTTGGTGCCCATCAGTCCGTCCACCGCTTCCCGCGTGCCTTCGAAGTCGATCTCGTCGATATCGACCCGCAGTAGCGTCCGGCTGGCCGGGTCCATAGTGGTTTCCTTGAGCTGTTGCGTCGACATTTCGCCAAGGCCCTTGAAGCGGCCGATCTCGACCTTCTTGCCGCCCTTGAACTCGGTTTCCATCAACAGGACGCGATGCGCGTCGTCACGCGCATAGAGCGTTTTGGCGCCCTGGGTGATGCGGTAGAGCGGCGGCACGGCAAGGAAGAGATGGCCTTTCCGGACGAGTTCCGACATTTCCTGGTAGAAAAAAGTAATCAGAAGCGATGCGATATGCGCGCCGTCCACGTCGGCATCGGTCATGATGACGATACGCTCGTAACGGAGGTCCTCGTCGCGGTATTTGGTCTTGGTTCCGCAGCCCAGCGCCTGGATGAGATCGGAGATCTGCTGGTTGGCGCCCATCTTTTCGCGTCCCGCCGAAGCGACGTTGAGGATCTTGCCCCGGAGCGGAAGAATGGCCTGGTTGGCGCGGTTGCGTGCCTGCTTCGCCGTGCCGCCAGCCGAGTCACCTTCGACGATAAAGAGTTCGGCGCCAGCCGCCGAATTCTGCGAGCAGTCGGCCAGCTTGCCGGGGAGCCTGAGCTTGCGCACCGCGGACTTGCGGTTGACTTCCTTCTCCTTGCGGCGGCGCATGCGCTCGTCCGAGCGCTCGATCACCCATTCGAGAAGCTTGTCAGCCTCGTTGGGATTGTCGGCAAGATAGTGATCGAAGGGATCTCGGATCACATTCTCGACGATGCGCTGCGCCTCGACCGTGGCCAGGCGGTCCTTGGTCTGTCCGACGAATTCGGGTTCGCGGATGAAGACCGACAGCATGCCGGCCGCCGATATCATCACGTCATCGGTGGTGATGTTGGCTGCGCGCTTGTTGCCGGTGAGGTCGGCATAGGCCTTGAGGCCCTTGGTCAATGCAATGCGGAAACCGGCCTCGTGGGTGCCGCCGTCGGTCGTCGGAATGGTGTTGCAATAGGAATGCAGCAGCATGTCGCCACCATGCCAGGTCACGGCCCATTCGACCGAGCCGTGGCCGCTACGCTCCGTCTTGCCGGCGAAGATATCGCGGGTGACGGTGAATTCCTTGCCGATCTGGGCCGCAAGATAATCCTTGAGACCACCGGGGAAGTGAAAGACCGCCTTCTCCGGCGTCTCTGTGCCTTCGACGAGGGAAGGATCGCAGCTCCAGCGGATTTCGACGCCGCCGAACAGATAGGCCTTCGAACGCGACATGCGGAAGATGCGGCCCGGATCGAACTTGGCATGGGCGCCGAAAATCTGCGGATCGGGATGGAAGCGCGTCCGCGTGCCGCGACGATTGTGGACGTCGCCCAATTCCTCAAGCGGACCCTGCGGAATGCCGCGCGAGAAACGCTGGCGGTAGAGGCGCTTGTTGCGGGCAACCTCGACTTCGACGAAATCGGAGAGCGCATTGACCACCGACACACCGACGCCGTGCAGGCCGCCCGACGTCTCGTAAGCGTCGCCATCGAACTTGCCGCCCGCATGGAGCTTGGTCATGATCACTTCGAGCGTCGATTTGCCGGGAACCTGCGGATGCAGTTCGACCGGAATGCCGCGGCCATTGTCGGTGACCGTCAGGTACCCCTCGGTATCGAGGCTGACCTCGATGAAATTGGCATGGCCGGCCACGGCCTCGTCCATCGAGTTGTCGAGGACTTCTGCGAAGAGATGATGGAGCGCCTTTTCGTCGGTGCCGCCGATATACATGCCCGGCCGCATGCGGACCGGTTCGAGGCCTTCAAGCACCCGGATGGAGGACGCGCCGTATTCTTGGCCGGATTTTTCTGGCATGGACGGTATCAGCGGTGCCGATGAGTTGGCCGGAATGACGGTTTTCTTTTCCGGCTTCGGCTTCTCGGGCATGTCGTCAAAAAGATTCAGGGCTTGGCTCATGTGTTCCAGTCGGGTCGTTGGTTCCGCGAATCATCGGATTCTGACAGATGGCGCGATGATACGCGAACATATAGAGAATGGCGTGTCCGAAGCTTGAATGGCAAGATATCGGGCTGAGATAGCGAGGATGGAAGCCTGATGTCCACAGTTCGTTTGCCGAAGAGGGTGCTGATCGCCGCCTTTTCCACCATCCTCATGCTGACCTCGGCTGCCGCCGACGAACTCGCGAGCTTCAAGGACAAGCTCTTTGCTTATCCCGGCATACTCGAACAGGCCGACGACGGGGCATTCCTGAAGGTCGACTACGACAAGATGCGCGACATCCATAAGCGGGACGAGATTTTGGAGCGCCGGGTCAAGGGCGAGTATGTTTCGCTCGGCGTCCGCTGGCGCCAGGATTTCGAAACGATCGAGCACCAGGGCCGTTCCGTGGATGTTTTCCGCGTCGGCAAGCTTAAGTCGGCACGTTTCGCGGTGATCTTCGTTCATGGCCGGGGCGGCGACCGCAAACTGGGGGCCAACGACTTTACCTTCGGCGGCAACTTCAACCGCCTCAAGAACCTCGTCGACGAGAACAGCGGCGTATATTACGCGCCCACGGCGAAGGATTTCGAAGATGCGGGCACCGCGGACGTTTCTGCGCTCATCGACTATGTCCATGCGTCCGCGCCGCAGGCGAAGATCGTTCTCACCTGCGCATCGATGGGAACCTTCATCTGCTGGAAGATCACCAGCGATGCGACGGTGTCCTCAGAGCTCTCCACAATGATGATATTCGGGGGCCCATCCGAGACGGCATTTACCAAAAGTGCCGCCTATGCCGCGAAACTGCCGATGTTCTTCAGCCACGGGTCTGATGACAATGTCTACCGCTGGCAGGATCAATACGCGCTCTACAAGAGCCTGATCGGGAAGCGCTATCCGACGCGTTTCGTGCTCTTCAACACCGGTTCGCACGGCACGCCAATCCGCATGACGGATTGGCGCGAGACGCTCAACTGGATCCTCAAATAGAGCCTTTCATTGCTAAATCGAGATAGTTCTGCCGGAGCAGGTTTTCGTCAGGGCAGAGGCGATTGGCGAAGGACATACCCCGATGTACGTCCGAGACAATCGCCTCTGAGCCTGGCGGAAAGATGCCTGGCCCTTCGGGTTGGCTGAAACGGGCCGCCTGATCGACCGGCCGGCTTGGCCGTAGATTTGGCTACGACGCGCGCCGGCCGGTCGACCATCCGACTCCATTTGAGCCAACAGAACCGTCTCGATTTAGCAATGAAAGGCTCTAGCCTCAACCGGAGCGTAGCAGGACCTTGGTCGAATCGACGGCCACGGAAATCTGCTGGTAATGCGCGTAGCGGCGTTCGGAATTCTCCGCCGAACGGAGTAGCTGGGTCGCGGCCTCGGAGACCACGGCATTGGCTTCCGCCATGGCGCGGGGCAGGGATTCACGCTTCACGGCGCGATAGGTCCGGCGCTTCTTGAAGCGCGGATTCGCGTCGCGTGGAGCGACGAGCTTCGGTGCGCTTCGATCCTGATATGTCGAAACGATCGCGCCCAGACGGCGGCTTGTTCTGCGCAGGATGCGCTTGGCGTCGCGATAGTCGGCGGAATCTGGCATGGAGGCGACCACCATATCGATGCCCTGGCGGAGGCAATCGATGCGATAAACTTCGTCGTAATTGCCGCATTCGCGCCGGACGGAGCGCAGATCCTGGATGATTCGGTCGGTCTCGTACCGGCTGATGCGGATTTCTTCGTGATCGCGTCCCTCGTAATTGTCACCATGGCCGGGGCTGTCCTTACCGCCGCCGGTGTCGCGACCGCCGCCGTCATTGCCTCCACCGTCGCCGTCGTCGCCGCCGCCGGGATCGACCGTCTGGGCCTTGAACAGGAGGTCTATCGTGTTGATGTCCTGTTGCGACAATGTCCGGGGTGCTGGAATACCGGCATAGGCCGGTATGACGCCTGAAAAAGCGACGCAGAGCGCGAGGCACGATTTCAAAGCGAATTCCGCCGCTCTCGTATACATATGTCCGTCCCCGTTATTCTGCCGTTTCACCGAATGCGATGCGCATGCTGCGCTGCGTGCCCTTGCCTATGGACCCGTCGATCTTGCCTGCATAGAGGCTGTTGCGGGCCAATTCCGCCTGCAGCGCCTTGCGGGTCGCAGGCTTGAACTGGTTGGGATTGGTCTCGAGCTGTCCGAGTACATCCTTCACACCTGAGCGAAGGGCAGCATAAAGATATTTCGCCGCATCGTCAGGCGTCTTGCCCTTGACCACGCCATCATCGATCAATGCCGCGACATTGTACATGGCTTGCGGATGACGCAGATCAGCCGCCTTGAGGAAAAGCTCGACGGCCTTGGCCTGATCCCGCTTCAGCCCGCTTGCGCCCTGATAATAGAGGAAGCCGAGGTCGTTGATCGCGTCGGCAAAGCCGAGATCGGCGGACTTCTGGTAAAGCTTCAGTGCCTTCGCAACATCTTGCTTGGTACCGATGCCCTTTTCATAGAGTTTGCCGAGTTCGAACATGGCCTCCGGATCACCGTCGGAAGCTGCCTTGGAAAACAGCTCAAAGGACTTTTCCGGATTGAAGCGGGCCTTGTCGTTCGTGGACAGAGACATGTAGCCAAGGCCGATCATCGCGCGGACATTGCCGTCGTCGGCAAGCGAAGCGAGTTGTAGGGCCTGGTCCGCCGGCAGCGATCCCCAAGCCTGAGTGCGATCGGTAAGCGAGGCGACATTCATGTCGGTGCCGCCGAGAAAGAAGGGCACGCCGGACAGCGAGCCGTAGAAATGTGGCTCCTGTTTGTTCTTTGTCGACTTGATGACGGCATCGCGGACCTGGCGGAACATCATGCCGATCTCGATGTTGCGGGCCGGGATATTTTCGATCAGGGCGCGGGCAAACGGGCTGTGGCCGCCCTCGCCATCAAGCGCCACTTCGCCATCCTTGGCCGCGTAGACGACCAGCATGCCCTTGTCGACCGCAGGCGCCGAAAGCCCGGCGCGTCTGATCGAACGGGTCGCGGTGGAATCGAAATTCTCCGTGCCGGCCTTGGCAACTTCCTGCACTGGCCAATCGGCAAAGGGATTGTTGCGGCAGGAATCGAGGATGACGATCCGGAGCTTGCGGGCATGCTCGACCGCACCGAGCAGATGCTTGAGCGTGATGGCCTGCGCGCCGATATCGGACGGCTTGGTGATCTTCACATCGACTGGGATCAGGAAATTCTGACCGTTCAGTTCGACGCCATGGCCCGCATAATAGACGAGCGCGATATCGGCGGTTTCGGACTTGAACGAGAAGGCATTGACCGTCGCGACCAGATCGGCCAGCGGCTGATCGATGGCGCTGTCCACCTCGAAGCCGAGGTCCTTGAGCTTCTCGGCGATGGCGGTGGCGTCGTTGACCGTGTTGGCGAGCTGGGGAATGGTCTGGTATTTCGACATGCCGATGACCAGCGCCACGCGGGTTGCCGCTTCAGCGGCAACGACGGAGACCATCAGCAGCAAGATCGCGATGAGGCCAACCAGTGGTCGACTGATGCTATGATAGGCGGACATTCCAGTATTCCTCGGTCCCGCGGAAATCATGACGAATCCACCGGGAAGATTGAAGTCGTTGAATCCGATACGGTCAATACGATTGTTTTATTCTTATGTTCGAATGTTGCGCGATGACGACTTTCGAAGTTTCGCTTGCGGAATTTTCGGCCTTTCTGATAGTCCACCTCAACAAAATTCTGTTGGATGGGAAAAGACGATGACAACTCCGGGCATCCGGCCGCTGGTCGCGGGCAATTGGAAAATGAACGGCACCCGCGATTCACTCAATGAGTTGAAAGCCATGGCCGAGGGCGCGCCTGATCTGTCAGACAAGATCGACATGCTGATCTGCCCGCCTGCGACGCTGGTCTATGTCGCCACCGCGCTCGTCACGGACAGCCCTCTGAAGATCGGCGCACAGGATTGCCATGCGGCGCAGTCCGGGGCCTTCACGGGTGATATCTCCGCGGCCATGATCGCCGATTGCTTCGGCACCTTTGCCATCGTCGGCCATTCCGAGCGTCGCACGCTGCACAAGGAGAGTGACGCGCTGGTTCGTGCCAAGGCGGAAGCGGCGATCACCGCCGGGCTCGTCGCAATCGTCTGCATCGGCGAGACGGAAGCCGAGCGCAAGGGCGGATCGACCCTCGACGTTCTCAGGACCCAGCTTGCGGGGTCCGTCCCGGATGGCGCGACGGCCGAAACGGTCGTGATCGCCTATGAGCCGGTCTGGGCCATCGGCACGGGTCTGACGCCCACCGCCGGCGACGTCGAGGAGGCGCATGCCTTCATGCGCGCCGAACTCAACACGCGCTTCGGCGGGGAGGGGGCCAAGATGCGCATTCTCTATGGCGGCTCGGTCAAACCCTCCAATGCGGGCGAACTAATGGCCATCGCCAATGTGGATGGCGCCCTCATCGGTGGTGCCAGCTTGAAATCATCGGACTTCCTCGCCATCTCTCAGGTCTATGGCGACCTGATCGCTTGACAAACGCAGCCGGAAGCGCGGGCAAAATCGCGCGCCGAGGGCTTTCAAATCCTCCAAGGCTCGTGTAATAGCGCGCCAACTCTAGACATTTGTCCGCCGCCCGGCGGGCGGGATTGGATATATGCAGACCGTTCTCATCGTAATTCATCTGATGATCGTGCTTGCGCTCGTCGGCGTAGTGCTGATCCAGCGTTCGGAAGGCGGCGGCCTTGGCATCGGCGGCGGCTCGGGTTTCATGAGTGCGCGGGGTACAGCCAACGCGCTGACCCGGACGACGGCCATTCTGGCGCTGTTGTTCTTCATTACGTCGCTCGGCCTCGGCATTCTGGCGCGTTACGAATCCAGGCCCACCGATATTCTCGACCGGCTTCCCACCACGACGACGGGTGACAAGAATCTCCTGGATTCTCTCACCCCCAAGACGGAACCGAAGAAGGAAGTCCCGGCCGATCCCAATGCGATCCCGCTCGGCGGCGACAATACCAATGCCGCCGATCCCGCGACCGACACGAAGCCCGCCGATGCGACCGCAACGGATGTCAAGCCGGCCGACCCGATCACATCGACCGACACCAAGCCGGTCGACACCAAGACCAACACGACCGAGGAAAAGCCGGCTCAACCGAAATAACCTCCTCGGAACTGGAATACGGAACCGGCGGGATTTTCCTGCCGGTTTTTTCGTGGGCATGACGTGCCCTTGGAAAACGTCGTCACTCAAGAATTTCTTCTGGCGGAATCATCCGCAAAGCAGTAGGGGGTAAAGCCCATGGCGCGATATGTTTTTATTACCGGCGGTGTGGTCTCCTCCCTTGGCAAGGGAATCGCATCCGCAGCACTGGGTGCATTGCTTCAGGCCCGTGGTTACAGGGTCAGGCTCCGCAAACTCGATCCCTACCTCAATGTCGATCCGGGCACGATGAGCCCGACGCAGCACGGTGAGGTGTTCGTCACGGACGACGGCGCGGAGACGGATCTCGATCTCGGTCACTACGAGCGGTTCACGGGGCGTTCGGCGACCAAGACCGACAACATCACCACCGGCCGCATCTACAAGAACATCATCGACAAGGAGCGGCGCGGCGATTATCTCGGCGCCACCGTCCAGGTCATTCCGCACGTCACCAATGAAATCAAGAACTTCGTGACCGAGGGTAACGAAGGCTACGACTTCGTGCTCTGCGAGATCGGCGGCACGGTCGGCGATATCGAGGCGATGCCCTTCATCGAGGCAATCCGCCAGCTTGGCAACGAACTGCCGCGCAATTCCGCGGTCTTTGTCCATCTGACGCTCATGCCCTACATTCCGGCCGCCGGCGAGTTGAAGACCAAGCCTACCCAGCATTCCGTCAAGGAACTGCAGGCGATGGGCATTCACCCGAATATCCTGCTCGTGCGCGCCGATCGCGAGATTCCAGAGCCTGAGCGCCGCAAGCTCTCACTGTTCTGCAACGTCCGGGAATCGGCCGTGATCCAGGCGCTCGATGCCGCCAGCATCTATGACGTGCCGATCGCCTATCACAAGGAAGGCCTCGACGATGAAGTGCTCGCCGCCTTCGGCATCGAGCCGGCGCCGCAGCCTCGTATGGAACGCTGGGAAGAGGTTTCCCGCCGGATACACAATCCCGAAGGCGAAGTGACGATCGCCATCGTCGGCAAATATACCGGCCTCAAGGATGCCTATAAGTCGCTGATCGAGGCGCTTTACCACGGCGGCATCGCCAACCAGGTCAAGGTCAAGCTCGATTGGATCGAGTCGGAAATCTTCGAAAAGGAAGATCCGTCGCCCTATCTCGAAAAGGTCCACGGCATTCTCGTGCCTGGCGGCTTCGGAGAACGCGGCTCCGAAGGCAAGATCCAGGCGGCGAAGTTCGCGCGCGAGCGCAAGGTGCCGTATTTCGGCATCTGCTTCGGCATGCAGATGGCGGTGGTGGAAGCCGCGCGCAATCTCGCCGGCGTCGAGAATGCGTCCTCCACCGAGTTCGGCAAGACCTCCGAGCCGGTTGTCGGGCTGATGACCGAATGGATAAAGGGCAACGAACTTGAGAAGCGCTCCGCGAGCGGTGATCTTGGGGGCACGATGCGCCTTGGAGCGTATCGAGCGGTGCTCAACAAGGACACCAGGATCGCCGGGATCTACGGATCCACGGAGATCTCCGAGCGCCATCGCCATCGCTACGAGGTGAATGTCGACTACAAGGAGCGGCTGGAGGATTGCGGGCTGGTCTTCTCCGGCATGTCGCCGGATGGCGTGCTGCCGGAGACGATCGAATATCCCGATCATCCCTGGTTCGTCGGCGTGCAGTATCACCCCGAGCTCAAGAGCCGGCCATTCGAACCGCATCCGCTATTTGCGAGCTTCATCGAAGCCGCAGTGGAGCAGAGCCGCTTCGTCTGAAGCGGCTCTTCCCCGTCTCCGCATCAGGCCTGGTCGAAGGCGCGCTGCCTTAGCGCGCGATCCTTGTTCTTCACCGCATAGCCGGCCTGCAGCGGCCAGGTTGCATATGCGCCTTCCGAATGTTCGAGCGCAAGCCGGGCATGGCCCGCCCAGTTCGGGTCATCGAGTGCCGCGCGCGCGATCGCGACCAGATCGGCATCGCCGTTCTCGATGATCGATTGGGCCTCGGACGGCTTGGTGATCAACCCGACCGCAATGGTCGGAATTCCCGTTTCCTTGCGGATCGCGGTCGAGAACGGCAACTGATAGAGCGCCTTCGGATTGAAGGCCGCGCCATCAAAGCCCCCCGACGAGCAATGTACGGCATCGACACCCAATGCCTTCAGACTGTCCACCAGTACAATGCTGTCATCGATCGTCCAGCCGTCCGGATGATTGTCGGACGCGGAAATGCGCACGAAGATCGGCTTTGCCTGCGGCCATGCGGCGCGCACCTCCTCGGTGAGCTCCAGGAGCAGGCGCATGCGATTGTCGCGGCTGCCGCCGTATTCGTCCTGGCGCTTGTTGGCGAGCGGCGAAAGGAACTGGTTGATCAGATAGCCGTGCGCCGCGTGGATTTCGACAACGTCGAAGCCCGCCTTGTCAGCACGAAGCACCGCCTCCACGAATGAGTTCTTGAGGCGCTTGATGTCGTCGATTGTCATCTCGCGCGGCTCCTTGAAACCCGGCGCGGTCGGCGAATGGATGAGTGGGCTCGGCGCAATCGGCTGCCAGTCTTCGAAAGCGATCGCCGGCTTCTCCTCGTCCGTGGGATGGGGGCGGAACGGTACCGGCGTCGAGGCCTTGCGGCCTGCATGCGCGAGCTGAATGCCGGCCGCGGCGCCCTGCGAATGCAGGAAATCGACGATGCGGCGGAAGGGCTCGATCTGCTCGTCGGTCCAGAGCCCGGTGTCGGCATAGGAGATGCGGCCTTCCGGAGAAACGGCCGTCGCCTCAGCGGTAACGAGACCGAAGCCGCCGATACCGAATCTCGCAAGATGGGCAAAATGCCAGTCATTGGCAACGCCGTGCCTCGCGGAATACTGGCACATGGGAGCGACCGTAATGCGGTTCTTGAGGGTCAATTCACGGAACGCGATGGGGGAAAACAGCTGGGTCATGGCGGTGGGCCTGCAATCTGATGTGAGGATATTGCCTTGCGCGGCTTTGCCTTGGGAGGGCGGAAACAATCTAGGTAATCAAAGTGATGATTGCGAGAAATGATTTTCTAAATCAGCCGCAGACCCTTGAGACTCGCATGCCCTTCCTTGCCGATAATGATGTGATCATGGACGGAAATGCCCAGTGGCTTGGCCGTATTGATGATCGTATGGGTCATGTCGATGTCGGCGCGCGACGGAGTAGGATCGCCCGAGGGGTGGTTGTGGACCAGAATAATGGCGGTTGCCGAGAGTTCCAGCGCCCGTTTGACCACTTCGCGCGGATAGACAGGCGTATGGTCCACCGTGCCGCGCTGCTGCACTTCGTCGGCGATCAGTTGGTTGCGCTTGTCGAGGAAAAGAATGCGGAATTGTTCCTTGGTCTCGTAGGCCATGGCCGCGTGGCAATATTCGATGACGGCCGACCACGAGCCGAGCAGCGTCTTGCCGGTGATACCGCTCTTCAGCGCGCGGTGGCCGACAGCCGCGATCAGCTTGATATCAGTCGCGACAGCTTCCCCTACGCCTTTGACCTCCTGCAACAGATGGATGGGCGCACCGAGCACGGCGGCGAGCGAACCGAAGCGGTCGATCAATGCCTTGGCGATCGGCTTGGTGTCGCGACGGGGGATCAGCCGGAAGAGCAGCAATTCGAGCAGTTCGTAATCGGCCAGCGCCGTATCGCCGAGGTCGCGGAACTTGGTCCTCAGCCTCTCGCGATGGCCGTGATAGTGGGCCTCTGCGTCACCGGCTTGCTTGAAAGGCGTGGATTTCTTGAGAGCGTTCTTGCGCGGCATCGTCTCGGAGAAAAAGCCGCGTTCATCGTCGACCGGCAAATCCGCTGCGGCACTGTCCGGGTCCAGGAGATCGCGGGGTATGCCGGAGGGATTGCTCATCGATACCTCAGTTGGGAAGGCCGGGCTTGTCGAGCCCGCCGGGCGACAGCGTGAAAATCTCGCATCCGTCGGCGGTAACGCCGACCGTGTGTTCATATTGTGCGGAGAGAGAGCGGTCGCGGGTGACGGCCGTCCAGCCGTCGGAGAGAACCTTCACATGCGGCCGGCCGAGATTGATCATCGGCTCGATGGTGAAGATCATGCCTTCCTTCAGTTCCGGCCCCTCGTTGAGCTGGCCGTAATGGAGGATGTTCGGTGCGTCATGGAACAGCCGGCCGACGCCATGGCCGCAAAAATCCCGCACCACGGAGCAGCGCTCCGCTTCGGCGAATGACTGGATGGCGTGGCCGATCGCCCCGGTGCGCGCGCCCGGTCGCACGGCATGCACGCCGCGCATCAGGCATTCGTGGGTGACTTCCATCAGTCGTTCCGCAGCGCGCTTGACCTCGCCGACCGGATACATGCGGCTCGAGTCGCCGTGCCAGCCGTCGAGGATGAAAGTCACGTCGATATTGACGATCTCGCCCTCGCGCAGCGGCTTGTCATCGGGAATACCGTGGCAGACAACATGGTTGATCGAGGTACAGGAACTCTTGCGGTAGCCGCGATAGTTCAGCGTCGCGGGTAGGGCATCGTTCTTCATGCCGAACTCGAAGACGAAGCGGTCGATCTCATTCGTCGTCACACCGGGCTTGATCAGTGGCCAGATCTCGTCGAGGCAGCGTGCGGTCAACTGGCAGGCCTTGCGCATGCCCTCGAATGCATCCGGTCCGTAGAGACGGATGGCGCCGGTATTCTTCATGGGCCCGGAAAGAGCTTCGATATAGGTAACCATCAGGACAAATCAACTTTCAATACATGCACGTTGGGCCGGTTTCCAACCTGTATGCCGGGAAAACGCACGCGTCAAATACGAACCTTCACGTAGGAGCCGGGCGCCTCTTCGATCGGATTGAGCTTGTTGCCGCCCGGCTTTCGCGCATCGACCTTCTTGTCCGACTGGCTTTCGATCCAGGCATGCCAATGCGGCCACCATGAGCCTTCGGTCATTTCCGCATTCGCCACCCAATCGTCGAAATCGCCCTTGGCCGGGCCTCCGTGCCAGAACTGATATTTCTTCCTGTCCGGTGGGTTGACGACGCCGGCAATATGGCCGGAACCCGACATGATATAGGTTACCGGCCCGCCGAACAGCTTCGAACCCGTAAAGACCGACTTCGCCGGCGCGATGTGGTCCTCGCGGGTGGCGAGATTATAGACCGGGATCTTGATGTCCTTGAGGCTGAGCGTCTTGCCTCCGATCTCCATGTTGCCCTTGGCGAGATTGTTGTCGAGATAGCAATTGCGCAGATAGAACGAGTGGTTGGCGGCCGGCATGCGGGTCGAATCGGCATTCCAGTAGAGCAGGTCAAAGGCCGTGGGATCCTGGCCCTTGAGATAGTTGTTGACGAAATAAGGCCAGATCAATTCCTGCGCGCGCAGCATGTTGAAGGCCATCGCCATCTTGGTGCCTTCGAGATAGCCATCCTGCGCCATGCTCTTTTCCATGCTGCGGATCTGGGCCTCGTCGGCGAACACCTTCAGGTCGCCCGCATAGGTGAAATCGACCTGGGTGGTGAACAGCGTAACCGACTTGATCCGCTTGTCGCCTTCCTGCGCATGCATTGCGAGCGTTGCGGCCAGCAGCGTGCCTCCGACGCAATAGCCGATAGCATTCACATCCTTCTCGCCGGTCGCCTTGGTGATCGTGTCGAGCGCAAAGCCGACGCCTTCATGGGCGTAGTCTTCCCAATCCTTGTGCGCATGGCGTTCGTCCGGATTGACCCAGGAGACGACGAAGACCGTGTGACCCTGTTCGACGCACCATTTGATGAAACTCTTCTGCGGATTGAGATCGAGGACGTAGAATTTGTTGATCCAGGGCGGCACGATGAGGAGAGGGCGCTTCAGCACCTCCTCGGTTGAAGCGTCGTACTGGATGATCTGGCAGATGTCGTTCTCGGCGATCACCTTGCCCGGCGTGACCGCCATGTTCTCGCCGACCTTGAATTTCGACATATCGGTCTGGCGCAGGCGCAGTTCGCCGCGCCCCGCCTTGATATCCTCGGCAAGCTTCTTCATGCCTTCGACGAGGTTGGCGCCGTTCTGGGCCACGGTTTCCTTGTATAGGACCGGGTTGGTAACGATGAAATTGCTCGGCGACAGCGCCGATGTGATCTGCTTGATATAGAATTCCGCCTTGTGCCGGGTATGCGGATCGAGACCCTGGGCTTCCCGCACCAGTTTCTCTGCCCAATCGGCAGTAACCAGATAAGTCTGCCGCAGGAAATCGAAGAACGGCGTTTCCTTCCAGTCGTGCGCCGAGAAGCGTTTGTCCTCCCGTACCTCGGGCGCTGCCGGTGGTTTACCCGCCGCCCGGTTCAGTGAGTTCATCCAGATACCGAAATAGGAACTCATCAGATGGGTTTGCGCCTCGAGCGTGCGCGCGGGATCGGAAACCCAGTATTCGACGACCTTGGAGATGGTGGCGACGATGTCGGTGAGCGGCTCGATATCGGCGTTTGGCTTCTCGCCTTTTTCACGTGGGCCAAGCCATTCGGACGCTGCCTTGCCGAGGTTCTCCAGCGAGCGGGCGATGTTCAAGGTCAAGGCCTCGGGATTCTTGCTCACGAATGGCTCGATCTTGGCCGGGTCGAAACTCGGCAAGGCATCACCGGGCGGCTCTTGCCTCGTGTCGCTGTCGGCCATTGTGCCTCGCTCCCCTTTATCTCATTCTCATTATTGACGGACAGATTGCATGAAACGCATTGCAATTTCCACCATTTAGGTGTCAGAAAAATGTGCGCCCGGCCAAATGCCGAAATTCGATTTCCAGACACGAGAACGGAATGCCCTCCGCACGGACCCTCAAAAACCTGATCGCGCTGGCGGTGTTCTCTGTCGGACTGGCCGGCTGCTCAAGCCCTTCGCGGACCGAAGCGACGCTGCAACCGGTGGATCATCGGCCGGTGCAGTCGGACAAATATCCCGATTTCTCCAAGCCGCTCGATTCGGCCATGCCTCAGATGACCGATGCGGACGCCGCCCAGATGGAGACGCAGCTCTCTGCGCTGGCACGCCAGCGCCGGAGTGGCGCGGTTTCTGAGGCCGAATATAGACGCCGCGTCGCGGAGCTTCAGGCCTTGGGCCGGACAACGGAGTAGTCGAATGCCGTCGCTCGCAAGCTTTCTCGCATTCTCGCTGATCGCATTCGGCATGGTGATCACACCCGGCCCGAACATGGTCTATCTTGTATCCCGTTCGATCAGCCAGGGCAGGGTCGCGGCGTTCATTTCCTTGATCGGCGTCGGGGCGGGTTTCCTGTTTTATATGTTCTCCGCAGCCGTCGGTATCACATCGCTGATGCTGGCCGTGCCCTACGCCTACGATGCCTTGCGCCTCGCCGGCGCACTATACCTGCTTTATCTTGCCTGGCAGGTCGTCCGCCCGGGTGGACGGTCACCGTTTCAAGTCCGCGAACTGAAGCCCGATAGCCCGAAAAAACTGCTGCTCATGGGGCTGGTGACCAACCTGCTCAATCCCAAGGTTGCGGTCATGTATCTGTCGCTGCTGCCGCAGTTCATTCATCCGGAAGCCGGCAGCGTGATGACGCAATTGCTGGCGCTCGGCTTCACGCAGATCGCCATCAGCCTGACGGTCAACTCGGTCCTGATTATTATGGCAGGCTGGCTCGCTCTGTTCCTGACAAGGCGACCGACGTGGATGCTGGTACAGCGCTGGCTGATGGGAACCGTGCTGGCCGGCTTTGCCGTGCGCATGGCAACGGAAGCGCAGCGCTAATATAGCTATCGTCGATGCCCCTTTTTACGCTTGCGTTTCGGAGTGTTTGGACGCAAAGCGTGATTTGCGGCAGCGCGATGTCGCTTTAAGCCCCACGAGGTTCATGATGGAAGAGTTTCACAAGGTCCGGCGCCTTCCGCCCTATGTTTTCGAACAGGTCAATCGTTTGAAGGCTCAGGCGCGCGCGGGCGGTGCCGACATCATCGATCTCGGCATGGGCAATCCCGATCTCCCCACAAACAAGCTGATCGTCGACAAGCTGGTGGAGTCGGTGCAACGGCCCGATACCCATGGCTACTCGTCATCCAAGGGAATTCCCGGCCTGCGCCGCGCCCAGGCCGGCTATTACGCACGCCGCTTCGGCGTCAAGCTCAATCCCGATACGCAGATCGTTGCGACGCTCGGTTCGAAAGAGGGCTTTGCCAACATGGCGCAGGCGATAACCGCGCCGGGCGATGTCGTGCTGTGCCCGAATCCATCCTATCCGATTCATGCTTTCGGCTTCCTGATGGTTGGCGGCGTCATCCGTTCCATTCCCGTCGAGCCGGATGCGGAGTTCTTCCGGGCGCTGGAACGCGCCGTGGCGCATTCGATCCCCAAGCCGATCGCCATGGTGCTCTGCTACCCCTCGAACCCGACCGCAACCGTCGTCGATCTCGATTTCTACAAGGACGTGGTTGTCTTCGCCAAGAAGCACGGCATCTTCGTGCTCTCCGATCTCGCCTATTCCGAAATCTACTTCGACGGCAACCCGCCGCCGTCGATCCTGCAGGTGCCAGGCGCGATGGATATCGCCGTCGAATTCACGTCGATGTCGAAGACGTTCTCGATGGCCGGCTGGCGCATGGGCTTTGCCGTCGGCAACGAGCGGCTGATCTCGGCGCTGACGCGGGTGAAGTCCTATCTCGACTACGGCGCGTTTACGCCGATCCAGGTGGCGGCGAGTGCTGCTCTCAACGATCCGGACGCCGACAAGCATATCGATGAGGTGCGGCAGGTCTACAAGCGCAGGCGCGATGTCATGGTGGAGAGCTTTGGCCGGGCCGGCTGGGATATCCCAGCGCCGAAGGCATCGATGTTCGCCTGGGTGCCGGTGCCGGAAAAATTCCGCCATCTCGGCAGCCTCGAATTTTCCAAACTCCTCATCGAGAAGGCCGATGTCGCGGTGGCACCGGGTATCGGCTTCGGCGAGCACGGCGACGACTATGTGCGCATCGCACTGGTCGAAAACGAGCACCGGCTGCGTCAGGCCGCGCGCTCGATCAAGAAATTCTTCGGAACGGCGGACGAAACGCTCCACAACGTCGTCGCGCTGAAATCCGCCAGTTAGACTTCGCATAGACAGGAATTGATTATGGCTGATGCCCTCAGAATAGGCATTGCAGGCTTGGGCACCGTTGGTGCTTCGCTGATAAAGGTTCTCCAGACACGCCGCGAACTCTTGACCGTCTCCTGCGGCCGGCCGATCGAGGTCATCGCGGTGTCCGCGCGCGACAAGAGCCGCGATCGCGGCTTTGATGCCGATGGGCTCAAGTGGTTCGACGATGCAGCCGAGCTTGCCCGTACGGCCGATATCGAGGTCTTCGTGGAACTCATGGGCGGCAATGGCGACCCGGCGTACTCGTCGGTAAAGGCAGCACTTTCTCGCGGCCTGCATGTCGTCACCGCCAATAAGGCGTTGTTGGCCAAGCATGGCGTCGAACTCGCGGCCCTGGCCGAGCAGAACGGCGCGATCCTCAATTTCGAGGCGGCGGTTGCCGGAGGCATTCCGGTCATCAAGGCGCTCCGCGAGTCGCTGACCGGCAACACCGTCAGCCGCGTCTACGGCATCATGAACGGCACCTGCAACTACATCCTGACGCGGATGGAGAAAGAGGGTCTGACTTTCGAAGCTTGCCTCAAGGAAGCTCAGCGGCTCGGATATGCAGAGGCCGATCCGGCTTTCGACATCGAGGGCAACGACACTGCCCACAAGCTGTCGATCCTGACGACGCTGGCCTTCGGCACGCAGATTGCGGCGGATGACATCTATCTCGAGGGCATCACCAATATCTCGCTCGAGGACATCAGGGCGGCGGCGGATCTAGGCTACCGCATCAAGCTGCTGGGGGTTGCGCAGAAGACCGCATCCGGCATCGAACAGCGCGTGCATCCGACCATGGTGCCACAGGATTCGGTGATCGCGCAGGTCGACGGCGTGACCAATGCGGTGGCGATCGAATCCGACGTGCTCGGCGAACTGCTGATGGTCGGCCCCGGCGCCGGCGGCAATGCCACCGCGTCGGCCGTGATGGGCGACATCGCCGACATCGCCAAGAGCCATCCCGGCGCGCAGCTTGTTCCAAGCCTCGGCCGGCCAGCAAAGCAACTCGTGCCCTACCAGCGCGGCGAGATCCAGAGCCACGAGGGCGGTTATTTCATCCGCCTGACGGTCGAGGACCGCACCGGCGTGTTCGCGAGCGTCGCGACCCGGATGGCCGAAAATTCCATCTCGCTTGAGTCGATCGTGCAACGCCCGAAGACCCATAACGACAAGGCCGAGCGGCAGACGATCATCCTTGTCACCCACGCGACCACCGAGCAATCGGTCCGCCGTGCTGTCGGCGCGATCAAGACCGAGGGCTATCTGATCGGCGAGCCACAGGTGATCCGCATCGAGCGGCCGAAGGCGGCTTGAGCCACTGCTTTGACTTCAGGCATGTTTATCCCTACTTCTCAATATGTTGCGAGGAGTTGAGATGAACGAGCGCGTTGATCCTGTCGAAAGGGCCTTTCTCGGCGTCGAGCGCTCGGTGAGCGGCCAACGCTGGCAGCAACGGCTCGACCAGGCAGGGCTCAACCGCGCGCTTGCCATGTCCCAGATCAACGGCATGCCGGAGCTGATCGCGCGGGTGATCGCGGGCAGGGGCGTTACCGTTGCCGATGCTCCGGTCTTTCTCGATCCGACTCTGCGCGACTTGATGCCCGATCCCTATACGCTGACGGATTGCGAGAAGGCGGCCGAGCGCATTGCGCGCGCCATCGACAGGGGCGAGCATGTCGCGATCTTCGGCGACTATGATGTCGATGGCGCCTCGTCCGCCGCCCTATTGTACCGCTTCCTCTGGCATTTTGGGCTGGAAGCGACGATCTACATTCCCGACCGTATCTTCGAAGGCTATGGGCCGAATCCCGCTGCCATCAACCAACTGATCGACGACGGTGCGCAACTGATCGTCACCGTCGATTGCGGTTCGACCAGCATCGACTCGCTCGCCGCCGCCGCCGCGCGAGACATCGATGTCGTCGTCATCGATCACCATCAGGTGGGCCACGAACTGCCGATCGCCCATGCGCTGGTCAATCCGAACCGCGAGGACGATCTGTCGGGGCAGGGACATCTCTGCGCCGCGGGCGTGGTCTTCCTGGTGATCGTGGCGCTCCATCGCCTGATGCGCCGGCGCAATGATCCGAGGGCGGCGAGCCTCGATCTCCTGTCCCTGCTCGATCTCGTGGCGCTCGCGACAGTTTGCGATGTGGTGCCACTCAAGGGCTTGAACCGCGCCTATGTGGTGAAGGGGCTGATTACGGCCCGCCATATGACCAATCCGGGCCTGGCGGCGCTCTTCCTCAAGTCCGGCATCGGCGGTCCGGTGACGCCTTACCATCTCGGCTTCCTCGTCGGCCCGAGAATCAATGCCGGCGGGCGGATCGGCGATGCGGCGCTCGGCTCACGCCTGTTGACCATCGAAGACGCCGGCAAGGCCGCCGAGATTGCCGCAAGGCTCGACGACCTCAATCGCGAGCGGCAGGAGATGGAAAAGATCATGCTCGCCGAGGCTGAGGCCGAGGCGCTTGCCGAATATGGCACGGGCGAGGGCGCATCCGTCATCGTCACCGCGCGCGACAAATGGCATCCCGGCATTGTCGGCCTGATCGCCGCGCGCCTCAAGGAGCGATTCTGTCGCCCGGCCTTTGCCATTGCCTTCGATCCTTCGGGCAAGGGCACGGGTTCGGGCCGCTCGATCCCCGGCTTCGACATGGGGCGCATGGTCCGCGCCGCCGTGGATGAGGGGATACTGCTGAAAGGCGGCGGGCATGCCATGGCGGCCGGCCTCACCGTCGAGCGCGGCAATCTCGGCCGCCTCCGCAGCTTCTTCGAGGAAATGGCCGGCAAGCAGGTCTCCGAGCTTGTCGAGGACCAAGTGCTGGATATCGACGGCGCTCTCGGCGCATCGGGCGCTACGTTCGAGCTGATCGACCAATTGGACAAAGCCGGGCCATACGGCTCCGGCCACCCGCAGCCGGTCTTCGCGCTGCCCTTCCACCGGATCCTGGAATGCCGCTATGTCGGCACCAACCATATCCGCGTTTCGCTGCAGGCGATGGACGGCGCGCGCCTCGAAGCCATGGCCTTCCGCGCCGTCGATACCGACCTCGGGCGGTTTCTGCTATCCTCACGCGGCGACCAGGCGCATATCGCGGGATCGCTCAGCGCGGATTACTGGCAGGGGTCGCGAAGGATTCAGTTCCGGATCACGGATGCGGCGAAGGCTATTTGACGAGTTTGTCGTTTTCGGCGGCGCGGTTGCCGCCGATAACAGGTTCGCTGAGTTGCTTGTTGTCCTGAACGCTGCCTACAATGCTGTTATAAATGTCTTTCGATGCATTTGAGACCACATTGATAACGCCTGATGCGACCGCCACGACATTCCTGTCGCTCGCAAGCTGTTCTAATAATCCTGGCTGCTGGTTTTGGGTGGCCCGGGCCAATCCGTCGATTTGCGCCTGCAGCCCATCGAGCGCCTTCTTCGTTTCCTCGGAATTCGTATGAAGATTGCTGGCTATCTTGGCGGAATTCTCTTTCGCATCGCGCACAGTGAAATGCACGCCGTCGGCACCCAATCCGAACGAGTGTAGCCAAGGTACGAGGCCTATTATGAGGCCCATGCCGGCCAACCATAGAATGCCATTACTGATCGTCTTGTCATTCAAATGAAGCACAATCGCCATGACGAGGATAACTGCAGCGACAATTGAAGCGAAGATTTGGAAAGGTTCGAATCTAGACATTGTATCGCCCCCGCGACCGTTGGCCCAGAAGCGACAATACGCAATTCATTCTAAGTGAAAACCAACTTAGTGCGCGTGGAAGTTGATTGGCTTGTGGTACGCCCAAGGGGCAAAGAGGACCCTAGCCAAATCATATACTTAGCAGGAAGTGAGACACAGGAAGAAAGCAAGGAAAAACAATCTTCGCTTTTGGAAGGTGTCCCACTCAATGCCGATGGCATTAGGCTGAGGTTGGAGCTAATCCGAGAAGCCAAGGCGATCCATGGTGCCGATGTTGCGAAGCAACTCTGGTCGCACCTGGGCTTGCCAATGCCGCCAATCAAGCCAGCCGAGAGCAACGTCCCTCCCGTCGTCGGCAAGTTCCTTCAGGAAAGAACGATCCCGGACCCTTCGTGCGAGATTTACTTCCACTCGATCTATGCCGCCTTTGAGAGCTGGGACGGTTCACAAGGCCATCCGCCGCTTACAAAGATATCGTTTGGCAAGGCCCTCAGTGCGGCCGGACTTCGCAAGCGTCGCATGAACGGCTCGATCTACATTGGCGTTCGGTTGAGATGATCATTTCCCCCGGACCCCCCTTAACTGGCTTGTCGAAACCGTCAGCCTGTCCGTCACAGCTCTATCGCGGACAGGACGGACAGCGGGGAACGTCGCCAGCGGACACGTCGA
>Ga0307515_10004438_pt1 | contig 29056 bp, 13 predicted proteins | sample 17_EM_MG_FD_194513 | JGI IMG/M metagenome (GOLD analysis project Ga0307515, IMG submission 194513) | Populus trichocarpa ectomycorrhiza microbial communities from riparian zone in the Pacific Northwest, United States - 17_EM | ecosystem: Host-associated > Plants > Roots > Unclassified | place... | reverse complement strand
TATAGGACTTTATAGACATACTCCTCGTGTTCTAGCTTGTTCTTAGAGTAAATTATAATATTATCCAAATAGGCCGTACAGAAATCGTCAAGGTAGTTAAAGAGTACATTATTTATATACCGCTGGTACGTAGCTGGTCCGTTAGTTAGTCTAAAAAGGAGCACTTTATAATTATACGTTCCGTAATAGGTCCGAAACGTAATAAGATCTTCAGACCTAGGGTCCATCCTAATTTGGTGGAAGGCCTGGCGGATATTAAGCTTTATAAAGACTTTAGCTCTACTTATTCGGGCCAGAGTCTCATTAAGTAGGGGCAGCGGATAGCGGTCCTTGCGGGTTATGTTATTTAGCTTATAGTAGTTAATACAGAAGCGGAGTCCTCTATTTGGCTTTTTAATAAAGAAAATAGGCGAGGCGAAAGGGGCTTAGCTAGGCTTAATAAAGCCCTTATTTAGGTTATTGATAAAATACTACTTTATAGCCTATAATTCGGTAATAGACTGCTTATAGAGGGGGCTAAAGCTAAGGGTGTTTTCTTTGCCCTGCTTAATCTTAATCTTGTAGTTATACGGTCGGTAAGGTAAAAGTATATCGGACGCTGCTTTGGAGAATACGTCCTTGAATTTCTGGTATTAATAGGGCAGCTTTTATTCTACTAATTCCTTATCCATAAGCTCGCTTTCTTATCTACTAAGCTTACTTCCCTTTTCCTTAATTATTTAATTAATTTTATATAAGCTCGTCGTAAAGGTGACGGTATTAGGCTAAACCAAGTTCTAGTAGAATCCTACAGCACCAATATAGCAAACATTAACTAGTAGGAGGTCTACTAGTTTCCTTACAGCCGTTTTCTAAACCGTATTTTACGGTCTAAGGTTTATAATCTTTCTTAGCTCCTGTTCTATCTTCCGCAGGTTATCCCTCTAATCTATTAGTTTAGTGTGACGTCTGACGTCCCTTACTGTTCTTCGTAGCTATATAGGGCCTAAGCTCTCCATAGGGGGCTTTTTTAGGTCACTACTAACTTCCTAGGTCTTTAATGCGGGTAGCGTAACATAGGTAGTCTGGGGGCAACGTAGTATACGGATCCGTTACAAATTAAGCTATATATCTTTCTTAAAGGCCTAGTCCCTACGCATAGCATCGGCTTAGTAAATAGTATTAATCTAGGGCCGTATAAGGTTTTCTATTATAATGCTAATTTCTTTTATAAAGGAAGGGGTTAGGGGTAGGGTTTCGGGCCAAATAAGCCGTCTACTCCGTATATTGAGCTATAAGCCTAAATAGGCTAGCCATTTTCGCCCTAAGATTATATTATAGCTACCTAGGTCCATAATAAGGAAGGGGGCGTTATACTACCTTCGTCCGTTAACACGGAGGTAAATCCGCAAGATAGTCGTAATAGGTGGTCCTATCCGCCTATTATACCCGCAAATAGGAATTAGTTTAGGCAGTTCTTTAATAGGTGCATTTAGAAAGTCAGCCAGCTTTACGGTATACTGGGTGTCTATTAAGGCAAAGGTATTTACTCCAGAGTTAGCTAAAGTAGAGGTTAAAACTTAGTATCTATTACGGAATAAAGTATAAGGGATAGTATAGCTTCTTCTACTAACTAGCTAACCTAAATCAACATCTAATATATTAATCCCTTTTAACCCTAGAGAGGAGTCTTTCTCTAGGGTTCCTCTTTTTCTAACTCTACGCTATCCTCCTAGATTAACAGGACCTCGTTCACTTTTATGTTTATTAGATAATCCTTTATATAGTGGCCTTTCTAACCGCAAGAGAAGCAAGCTCCTTAATCACTAAGGGCCTATATACGGGGGTTGCTGTATATAGGCCGAGCATTCGCCAGACCCATAGCAGGGCTGGCCGCACGGCTAGCTGCTAAATTGGCGGCGGGCTGTATAGGTAGTGCTGTAGGGGTTGCTAATCGTGCCGGGGCATTACGGACCGTTCTTATATTGCCTGTGGTCTAATTTAAAGGGTTTCTAGCTTTATACCGTTCGGCGCGTACCTTAATTTGGCGGAGGCCTTAGTTAATAGCCAAGCACTAGTCCGTAAGTTCCTTTAGCGTCTATACAGTAGTAAAAACTGGCAGTATAGCTCGCTGCAAGTCTAGGGTAAGCTTATTAAATAGGTTAGGCATTAAATCTTCTTAGGGAATTTAAGCCTGGCTAGCTAGGTATAGAAAGCGGGTCTAAAAGGCCAAGAAGGTCTCCGTCATTTTTATATTTAGGCTTTTATAATTAAGTCGGGCGTTCTATACTTTAAAGGGGTCCTTATAGATAGAAGACAGGTACACGATTATCTCTTCTCTAGAGAGGAAGGGATTTACTAAGTCCTATGTGTATTAAGGACGTAGGTGCGTCTATACGTCCCCGCCGGTACGGCCGAAGACGTAGGCCATTTTAGCCTAAGTGGTAGGGAAGTGGTCCACATTAACTTCGAGCTTATCCTACAATTAAAGCTTTTAATTGTCGAATGTAGGGTCGGTTCCGTCTATAAGCAATAGGGGGTCCGCGACCTTTGTGGACCGTAACGATGCTAATACTATACGTTAGGCTAGGGCCTTAAGGACCGTAGCAAGTCTCTAGGTGTCCGATAACTCTTCGCTAGGTATAAGAGGTTCTCTAGCTTTAAGCAGCTCTCAAAGTTGTTTAATTTTAGCATTAGCTGCTGTAAGCTCTACCTAGAAGTTTAAGTTAGTTACTATTTTACCATTGGAGGTATTTAAGGGTCCTACGGCTGCTTTGCCGGCCGCTGTGGTTCTTAGCATAGTAATACGGTTATTAGGGTAACTTCTAGTAGGATTCTTATAGGGGTTCTGGTCTGTGCGTATTCTATAGATCTTATTATTCTTTTCTAGTCTTCTAGTTCTGATAATAGTCTTTAGGTCTGCTTCTGTATTCTGTTCTTATTTATAGTCCGTAGATATTTTTTAAGTTCCTTCTTAGGAAGAAGAGTAGACGAGCTTTAGATAATATTAGCGACTTAGTTAATCAAGGTATAAGCACGGCAAGAGGGACGCGCAAGCCTATACAATTGGTAGTCTATAAACGAGGATCTAAAGCTAGAGAAAGAAAAGGAGAAGAAGAGCAGCGCTGGTCGCAGTAGGGTTCTTTTATACGATCCTCTAGTCACGTGACCGCGAAGTTCTGCTAAGTTCTGCCAACCAAGTTCTGCTAAGTTCTGCCAGTGCCATAACACTAATAATCTAAAAAAAGAAAAGCCTTAGTTATAGACCTCTCTTAGCTATAACTAGGGTAAGATATAAAAGGAGAGACTCTCCGTATTACTATTAAGCTAGAAATAATACTCCTTATAAGTGAGGTATAATAGTTCTAAGCACTATATAATAGCGGCGCCGAAATTAATCTTATATAATATAATTTGGTAAAAGAGTATAAACTTATCCTATTATAAAGGTAGCGGAAAACTATTATAGGCTTTCTAAATAAGCATTAGATTAAGCTATATAGCGCCTATAAGCTTATAGTATTAATAGCTAATATACATAACCGCACTAAGGTGGTTAGCCCGTAACCTTTTTAGGCGGCTAACTTTATAGGCTATAATCTTATCCTTAGATACCCTTAGCTTATAGAAGTAGATTTTAAGATACGCTTTAAAATAGGAGCCTTTAAATAGTAAAATAATAAAGATTTAGAAGGGCGTATATTACTAATAAGCCTAAAGGATATCCTAGAGAATATAGCCCTAAGTAAAATAGTATACGCTCTATACCTAAAGAAGTATTAAATCTAACCCCTATTTAATAATAAGATAGGTATAAAGCCTAGTATAGGTAATAACCCCTCTATAATAGAGACCCTATAGGGAACTACTAGATAGGTCGCGGAGATATTATAGGGAGGCGGCGATCTTAAGGATCTTATAAGATACTTTAACCGTTATAGGTTACTCTAGCTTAAGTAATATACGGAGAGTATACTACGGCATCTTAAGCGCTGCGTTAAGGATTTTCCTATCCTCTACTAGCTACTGCATAAAACGGTGTAATGTATAGTAGTAACCATATATAAGTAACTACTATAGCGTATAACGCTGCCCGTAAGTATTCTAAGGGAGCTCTAGAACCTACCTAATAATAATATAAAGAATAAACGCGACCCTAATTTATTAAATATTCTAGTAGGCCTAAGGGACTTACTAAAGGTATTTTTAGGTAAGAGAGCTAAAGTCCTACTATAGAACTCGGAGTATAATTATGTAATTAATTTAGAAGAAGATAAATAATTACTAAACCTTCCTATCTATAACCTCTTATATAAAGAGCTTAAGATCCTATAGGAGTACCTTAATAGGTTACTAGAAAAGGGGTAAATTTAGCCTAGTAAGTTATTAGTAGGCGTATTAATCCTCTTTATCCTAAAACTAGATAGAACTATAAGGCTATACGTAAACTATCACAGTCTTAATAAGATTATAATTAAGAACCGTTACCCACTACCACTAGTTAGTAAAATGCTGGATTAACTATTTAGGGCAAAGATCTTTATAAAGCTAGATCTGTAAGACGCCTACTATAGGCTCTATATTAAAGAAGGGGATAAGTAGAAAACCGCTTTTAAGACCTAATACGGCCACTTTAAGTATCTAGTAATGCCTTTTGGGCTAGCCAATGCGCCTATAATATTCTAATTATATATTTATAGAGCCTTAGGGGGACTAGTTAACCGCATATACGTTGTTTATTTAAATAATATCTTAATCTACTTAAAAGACAAGAATTAATATAAGTAACATATCCATAAAGTACTGAAACATTTAGATAATTAGGGCCTTTACGCTAAGGCGTTAAAGTATATCTTTAATACTAAGTAGGTTAAGTTCCTAGGTTATATTATAACGCTTATAGATATAGTTATAAACCTAGTATAGGTATAGATAATGTAGGAGTAGCTAGAGCTAGAAAGCTATTAGGATATTTAAGTATTCCTAGGCTTTGCCAATTTCTATAGGCGCTTTATTTATAACTACTTAGACATTACCTAATACCTATTTAACTATATTATAAAAGCTTTTTAAGACCTAACCTAAGGAGTAAAAGCTTAAAGGCGGTAAGGAAGAAAACTAAAAAGGGACTAACTAAATAGTATAAGCTATGGTTATAGCCCGGAAAGGTTTAAAAGGCCTTTTAAAAACTTTATATAAAGTTTATAAAAGCTTTATTACTACGGTATTTTAACCTAGATTAGCTATTAATAATAATCACTAATATATTAAATTTTGTATAACGGAACCTTGTAGCAAGTACTACAATAGGCTCGTTAATAGGCTAGGTGTATAGGTAATATAAATTAAAGTTAACAACGTAATAATAACTAGTAAAGTGGTTGCCTAATAGATTAACTCTAATTATATTTTAAGAATTACTATAAGAAAGGAACTATCTAGGTAAAGACTAAGGGTCCTTAAATATATAACCATACTTCTATAAAATCCTTCTTATATATAATATACGTATACTCTATCTACTCTATTATAGATCCTATAGATTGTTTAGATTATATAGATTACCTTATATAACCTTAGTTACTATTCCTTATTATATAGTTTTATCGGCTCTATCTTAGACTATACCTAAATTAACTAACTAGCTTCTTTTAACTCTTCTTTAAGTAGTTATAATATTGTACTTAAAGCGTCCGTAATACTATCTCCCTCTTTTTTATTTTTGTCCTTAAAGATTTTTAATATCTCTAAGTTGTTTACTAGAGGTATAATATCCGTCTAATTAATTTAGTTAATATTATTGCTTATTATACCTAAAGCAATTTCTTCTTCTTTAACCCTTTGTTATACTCGCACCGTCGCAGTAATATTGTCTCTTAGTAAGATTATACTATCTCTATATTCTTACTATTTAAAAGAGGGGTTAGTCTATATTATATTGGCGAACCTATCTTTATAATAACTGTCTTCTTACTTAAAGTGCACTAAAGCGAATATTTATTTGTCCTATAACGTTTACTTTATCTCTAATATTAAATATATACGACTTATTTTCCCTAATAGTTGTCTAATTCCCTAATTAATTTATCTTAGGGTTTTATATTTAATTTACTGCTACATAGCTAGATAATAAACTATTAGTGGCGCTAACTAAACTTTATTATTTCTAAGAAGCTAAGTAAAAGGCTGCTAATACTTAGCAGCGGGCCCTAGAGGCTCGTCTCGCCACATCTACTTAGTTAATCCGTCTTAAGAAAGTTCGTAAGAAGGTTTATTTTAAAGAGTAAAAACTTATAGAATAGGGTTTATAGAAGCTTAGTAATAAAAGAACGGATTCTCCTCTAACCGAGAAGGAAATAGGTCTAAGTAGTTCGGCAACTGCTCTTCTTAAGTCCCCCTTAGGTAACTTATTTTTTAGCAATTCTTCTTTATTAATACTACCTAACCTAATTTTTTCTAATACTCCTATACCTTTCCTATAATATTCTTTAGGGTTTTTAGTAGTTCTAGGTAGTTTTATTATAGCCTGTCTACTTTACCTTATACTATATTTTGTTATTAATATCTTTATAACTAATAACCTTTAAAACTTGCTATTTATCCTCTTTTTATCCTTTATATATATCTGCTTTATAAACTAGTAGCTTAATATCTCTATATACTAGCTCTAGCATTACGATATACTATATAGGGTAGATTTTTATTTTGGCTAGTAGGTTTAACTTAAACGTAACTAGTAAAATCCTTTATTTAATTTTAAAAGGTCCTAGTCTAACGTAGTTTAACTTCTTACTTAGTTATTAACACTTAAAATTTTTATATAGTAGCTATACTTTATCCCCCCCCTTAAGATCTAGTCCTTTAGATCTCTTAGTATTATAATACTTTTTTATTCTTTCCTATACTCTTTTACTAATTCTATAAAGTCTATATAAAGATTTATTAGCGTCTTTATTCTTTCTTTAGCTATACTACTTATTTTCTTTACTTATTATAATAATAACGATATTCTTAGATTATATCTATAATTTATCTTAAATAGTAATATACCTATTCCTTCTTATAGTATTGCATTATATATAAATTATATAACTAGTAATAATAATACCTAATTATTCCATACATAATTAATATAGTATTTTAGATACTACTCTAGTATTTAATTTAATCTTTTTATTTAACTGTCTGTCTGCGGATAATATACAGTAAAAGTTACTACTTTAACTCCTTACTCCGCTAAGAATATCTCCTAAAATACTACTATAAATCTTAGATCTCTATCCAATATAATCTTACTTAGTACTCCGTGTCTTATAAACACTTCTTTAATATAGATTTTAGCGATATCTTCTACTAATATCTCTTCTATGCATGCTATAAAGTATCCCTACTTTATAAGCTTATCTACTATTACTAAGATCGCGTTATAATCTTATCCGGTAATAGGGTTTTTTAACCTTAGTAACTTAATAATAAAGTCCTATAATATAACCTTCTATAGTCTCTCTAGTATTTTAATAGGTTATAGCCCTTTATATAGCTTATACCTTATTAGTTTATTTCTTTAGCAATCTAGATTTTTTTAATAACTTTTTACGCTAAGCCCTAAATTCTATTAATAATATACTCCTTTTAAAGTCTTAATATTAAGCCTATAGCTCTATTATATCCTTAAGTTATTCCCTTATAAAAATCTCCTATAAAGTGTTCCGCTATACTTCTTAGGATATATTTTACCTCTCTATGCTTATATAGTATTTCTTCTCCTAAATATTCTAATTATTCCTTTAGCTATACTTTAAAGATTCTTTATACCTAAAAGCTTTCTAGTAACTTATAAACTCTATTTAGTTCCTTTTAAGTTACTATAATTTTTAGATAATTATACCTAATTAATCCATCTATATCTTTTTGCAGTAAAGCCCCTAATAGCTTTTTATTATTTTATAGTTTAGCTTTTTAACTTAGAGCATCTACTTATATGTTGTCTATACCCTTAATATACTAAATCTTAAAATAGTATTCTATAAGTATCTCTGCCTATTTAACCTATTTTTAGTTAAGTTCCTTTATTATTAGGAATCCTATTAGGTTCTTATAATCTATCTTAACTATAAATAGTTTTTCTATACCTTATAAGAATGCTCTTTATTTTTTTAATACTATAATTATACCTAATAACTCCTTATTATAGATGTTATAGTTTAACTTTAGTAGTGTTATCTTCTGACTATAGCATACTACTAAGTACTATCTGTTTTAATATTTTTATATAAAGTACGCCCCTAGTATAAAGTCTAATATATCTATTTTTATAACCGTCTCTAGTCCTAGTTAATAGATTTTAAGAACTAGCTCCTAGGTAAATAACTTTTTAACTTTCTTAAATAATTTTCGCTGCTCCTTTCCCTATACCTATAGTTCTTCTTTCTTTATTAATCGTATAAATAGTTTAATATTTTTTAACTATTGCGCTATAAACCTTTTATAGTAATTGCAAACCCTTAAAAATAATCTTAGTTGCGTAATATTCTTTAGTTTTTACTAATTTACTATAGCCTTAATCTTTTTAGGATCTATACTAAGTTGGCCTAGTTTAATAATAAATTTAATAAAATTAGTCTTCCTAGTAAAGAACTTATATTTTTTAATTACTACTAGTATCTATTCTTTTTATAGTCTCTTTAAGACCTATTTAACGTGTTCTCTATGCTCTTTCTTAGTTATTAAGTAGATAATAATATTATTAAGATATATTATAATAAATTTATCTAAGTATTCTCCTAATATATGTAACGGAATCCCCTAGGAGGTACATATCCAATAAGACGGTAGGAGGTTTTATCTATGTCCTATCTATGTTCCAGAAGACACAGTTAAATAGGTTAAGGGCGAAAAGTTTTACTAGCGTCTTAGAAGAAATATATAGGAAGCTAGTTCCCCTCTAGAGAAGAACTAGCAATTAGTCTTTAAATAGAAGTAGTTAGAAGCATTTATTCTTTAATATATAAAAACTTATTCTACCTTTTACTTACCTTTAACGTACCTTTATCTTACCTTCTACTTACCAGTAACACTGTTAATTAGATAATTATACGTTCTAGTTAGGCTAGCCTCTTATAATTCTAATTATTTACAATATATTAGGAACATATAGCTATTAATTAATAATAACAGACTATACTCCTGTACCCTATAAAACAACGCCCTTACCATAGGAGGCTTAAAGAGTCTCCTTAGAGGAGCACATTCCCTCTACTTATAAAAGAGTAGACTAGGAAGCTACGGCTAGTCCGTCTAATTTTATAAGACCTTTAAAAACGATTACTGCTAGAGAGTTATTAAAGCGGTTACTACGCAAGACCCTATAAAAAATAAAAGAGTTAGAGATATAATTAAGGTAAGTATATTAAAACTATTAAGAATAATTGTAAGGATAGTTAGGAGAAGTATAAATATCCTAAACACAAAGTAGACTTAAAGGGGCAATGCTATACTACGCTATAACGTTAGAAAAACCTAGATTCCGCATAAAGGAACCTAATAAGTATAGTATAACCCCTTAAGTATATACGGCTTATCTATAAGGAAGTATCTTTTTATTACTATATTATAATAACCCTTTATATATTATTCCTTAAACCTAGTTAAAATTCCTAGATCCTCTTCTTATTCTAGTTTAATAAGCTACTTAGCTCTTAATATGCCTGTCCTAGGCCTATTAGTAATTCTTTATATAGGTGCTCTGTTCCTTATATAACCTAGTATACTAAACCTCTTATCTAGTTTTTAATTTTGCTATAAGGTAATTCTTACTCTAAATTCCTCTATAGTTTCTTTCTTTTCGCGTCTTATAAGTAAATCCTTAAAGTCTTCCTACTTTTTAATCTTATTAATAGTCCTTATTTATATCTTAAAGTCTTAGTTTTATAGGATTTTTAATCCTAAGCTTACTTCCGTCTTAAGCTTTACTCCTACCTTAATCTAGCTAGGCTTAGGTATTCTTATCTCGTCTTAAGAGTTTTAAATCTTACTTATTTCCTTTTAAGAGTTTTATGTATATAGGAAACTCTATTCTAAGCTTATTTATATATCTTTAAACTAAGCTATTACCCTACTCTATTAGTTTCTATTTATTATAGGTTCTTAAGTATACCTTATCTTGTCTTAAGAATCTTAGTTATCTCTTATCTTATCTTAAGAATCTTAAGCCTTTAGCCTTTTGCCTTTATTAAGTAATAAATTAGTACTAATAGTTGTCTACTTACTTAATCTCTATAAAATACTCTTCCTTTTATCTTGTAAAGTAATAGATACTATATCTAATAGTATTATAATTCCCGTTACTAAACCTTACTTTATAGCGGTCTTAGTCTCTACTTCTAATATAACTTCTTTAAGGTTTATATACTCCTAGTAAGCTGCCCTTATTACCTTATTATCTGTAAATATTTCGCCTATATTAAACTTATTATCTTTAATATCTAATCTGCGTAATAGTTTATTAGTTCCCCTATATTTTAAGGATTTTAGCTCCTATAGCTAATAGCTTACACTATACTTAGCGTCTTTATAAATTTAGTATGCGTTATTATAGTAGAACGCAAAACTTCTAATTAAATACTATTTTATTCCTTATAGTATACTATTATCCCTTTATATATATATGTCTTTTACTAGTCTAGTTCCCTTTATTATATAGTAACTCTAACTATCTTTATAATCCCTTATAAAGTAACCTTATTTTCCACAATTTATATAAGCTCTATCTTTAAACTACTAACTTTACTATAGAGTCCGCCTAAACGTCTTCTGCTACTAAGATCCCTAGTTTAGCTTTTACTCCTTAGTCCTATAATTATTAGATCCTTAACCTTTAGGTTTTTATAGTTTCTTACTCTATTTTTTATAGGCTTTTTTAGTACTACTTAGGTCTATTAGCTCTACGCCATATTATAGTTTTTAATTTAGCTTTAGTTATTGCGTACTCTACGCCTTATATAACTATAGAACTCTATCCTAACCTCTCTTAGCCTATTCCCTTTAGTAGATCTAATTATTAATTTTAATCGCTTAATCTATTAACTCCTATAGGGTATCCGCATCTTCTATTAGGATAATTACGTCCTAGACTTTAGCCTTAAGTCCCTATTTATACTATGCTATAAGCGCCTTATTATTCCACTTAACTTATATAGCTATTGTCTAGAACTACATTATATACTTAATTGCTAAGGTTTATTACGTAATATTTTAGAGTTTTCTTTCCGCCGTAGTTACTACCTTTAGGTCTCTAAATATTTATATAAGTTGCTCTATAAACCCTTTCTAGCTTATAAATATAAATTATACCTCCTAGTTAGTAGTTGTTATTCCGTTTACTTATATTTCTATAAGGTAAGGCTTAAACTACTTAAGTGCCCTTTTTAATAGGAATAATCCCGTATATACTATTCAATCTATAGGTATTAGCAGCTTCGCTTCTTTTTATATAACTTTAAAGTATATTTATATAAGAAACCCTTTAAGCCCCAACCTCTCTCCTAAGTATCTCTTAATTAATAGTAACTTAATCTTTACTGCTTCTATCCCATTAATCCTATTTTCTAGTATTATATTATTTTCTATTAATTAGTTAACTATTTCTTATAATTGTCTAACTATTATAGGTTGCTATAAGTTAGTATCTGCTATACTAGTATTACCTCCTAACCTTAAAGTAATTGCCGCCGTTAATGGCGTTATAGTAGCTACTTTTAGTGGTATGTTATTTAACTTTCTATATTTAATACGTAACTAAGTAGTAATTATATAATAGAACCTTATAGTAAGTACTATAATAGGCTCATTAATAGGCTAGGTATGTAGGTAATATAAATTAAAGTTAACAATGTAATAATAACTAGTAGAGTGGTTGCCTAATAGATTAACTCTAATTATATTCTAAAAATTACTATAAGGAAGGAACTATCTAGGCAGGAACTAAGGGTCCTTAAATATATAACTGTACTCCTATAAAATCCTTCTTATACGTAATATATGTGTTATATATATTGTACGTATATTCCCTTTATATACTGCGTATACTGCGTACAATATTATATAACCTTAGCTACTATCCTTTATTATATAGCTCTATTGGCTCTATTCTGGACTATGCCTAAATTAACTAACTAGCTTCTTTTAACTTTTCCCTAAGTAGTTATAACATTGTACTTAAAGCGTCCGTAATAGTCGACAGTAGCAATTATAAATTATAGTTATTAGCTCTATTATTAGTATTATTATTAGCGTTTCGCTACCTACCTTATATATATAGTCTCTTTTCTTTACTTATATAGAGCTCTAAAGCTCTACTAATACGCAGCACTAATATACTAGGAAGGTTCTATAATCGCCTATATAAACGCCCGTATAAACGCCCATATAATTAATTAATTAATTGCCTATCTATCTATCGCAGTCACGTAAGGGGATATTTAATTTTTATATAATTAGGAGGCGCAGGGCTATAAGGTCGCTCTAGGGCTAGTTCTTAGCAGTTTTGCTAGTTCCTAGCACTCAAATCTGCTAAGGATTTGCCCTAAAGCGGCCAGATGTCCCTAACCGTAAGCCTATAGCTGCAAGACTATCTAACTATAGTGGTCGCATTAAGGCTGGCTCTTAGTGGTTTTGCTAGTTTCTAGCACCTACTAAAGAATTGCCTTAAAGCGCTATCTATATATAATGCATACTAAGTATAAGGGATGGTGGGTAGGGAAAGCGAATTAGCCACGTAGTGACTGCGTTTAATATTCGCGAATATTACAGGAGGTCTCAGCATTGTGCGTTACTAAGGTAGATGCTACTAAGCAATATATAGACGCTAGTATCTATCTATCGCAGTCACGTAAGGGGATATTTAATTTTTATATAATTGGGAGGCGTAGGGCTATAAGGTCGCTCTAGGGCTAGTTCTTAGCAGTTTTACTAGTTCCTAGCACTTAAATCTGCTAAGGATTTGCCCTAAAGCGGCTAGATGTCCCTAAGCAAAGCTCCTACGCCTAATAAGACATTACCGCATTCTGCCATATTCTGCCAAATTCTGCCACCTTATCGCATTCTACCAAATTCTGCTATATTGTTGCATTCTGCTAAGTTCTACTATATTATCGTATTCTGCTATATTCTGCCGACCCTAAGTTATAAGCCAACTAATTAGGATTTTCCATGCCCGGTATAGAAAATCGCTATTAGCTCGCTTACTACTAGCGCCTTAGCGGCCCTCTTAACATCTTAACCTACTACGTAGTAATCCTTACGCTAAGAGTGGTATACTACGCTAAAAGTAAGAGTTAAGGCGACGGAGGTTAGTGGTCTTAGTCCTAATATATAGGCGAAAGGCTTCTAATAACTACTAACCTAGCTGCTAAATTTGCTAATATAAACACCCTAAATCTTTAGCGAACTAGGTAGCGCCCTAGTAGAAGAAATAGTTTAAGTAACTACTTAGGTTAATCCTAGCAGCTATTAGATAGGAGGAAAGAATCTTATAAACCCCTAGAGAGGTAAAGGGTTTACTATTAAGACTAAATAAGGGAGAGTTAAGGGGTTAAGGGTCCCTATTAAATAGCTTTATTATAGTAGCGACTAGGTATAATAGGCCGCCTACTACCGTAATGGTGACGTTAACGCCTTAGTGTTACTTATTAGCTTTACTTTATTTAAGGCGGAATATTATCCTACTAGGCGTAAAGGTAATATTATATTAGGTAGCCTTTTTCGCTAGGAAGGTTGTTTAGTTCTTAAGCTCCGCTATAGTATACGTAATCTTGCCTATTTATAGAAATCTAGTAAATATAAGGGTAAATATGGCATTAGTGTTAATATCCGGTAGTAATAGGCTGTATATTACTACCTAGGCTAAAATATCCCTAGTAATGGGTTGCTTATCCTTTTTTACTAAAGGAGAGATAACGGCTACTCTGGTAAGTAATTGGTGTACTATAAGATCCTTAAATGCTATAATTAAGATACCGTAATCTACGTAGCGTAAGCGAATTGTGGAGACGTAGGCTTATAAGGTTTCGGCCTTAAGCCTACCTATTTATAGCTAGGAGGTACCAAACGCGTAGTAGGTAATCTATTCGCCTAGTTTACGCAGCTTAGCTAGGTAGGGGGAGACTTCTTTAAGTGCGCAGTATAACTCCTAGCTATTAATTACTAAGGAATAGTTCCTATAGGTTACTAGCGTAAGGCCGTTCTAGAGCAGGAGTGCATAGAGGTTAAATAGCGCGTTAATATTATCTTTAAAGTTTATAGGTAGTTATAAGTAGTCCGTTAGGTTTATAGCACCTATTAAAAACTTATTAGCTTTAGTAATAATAAATTAAGGGCCTAGTATGGGCAGAACTAATAGATAGCCGCGGCCTAGAATTAAGATAGTATATTAGCTAAGCTATTTAAATCACCTAGGATCTACATCGCGAATATTATAATATTGTAAGCTATAGTAGCTAGTATAATCTTATGGAGCAATTTATTTGCTATGCTATAGATAATAGTCTTTTTAATACCCTAGTAAACTACTATACTATTAGTGTAAATAGATAGCGCGCTATACTGCTAGTTAATAGACTATAGATTAAATACGTAAGCAATAGTATATATCTCTTTTAGATTAATATAGTCTACTTATTAACTAGGCTTAGGTAATATATTAAACGCCTAAAATTAAGGGAGGTTGGCTATATACTACTGCTAGTTATCCTTATATTTAAGTTCCTTAAAAAAGTAAAAGCCGCCAAACCTAAACTAGGTAAAGGCGTTAGTAAAGAGATAAATATAGGTATACTTAATATTGTTAAAGAATAATACCCTATTACTTATAGTAAGTAGGTCGAGCTAGATATATAAGTTACTTTATAACTTAGTGCTAAATCGCCTAGGTTTATATTTGTTTGCTAAAGTCTTTAGCTAAGTAATAATAAAGATTTAAAGGGATTTAAAGTAAAATTAACTAAGTCTAATTACGTAGGCGTACTATATAAGGTAGCCCGCAAGCTACTAAGCCCAAAGGAATAATAATAAGCCGTATTAAAGTGCGGTAGTGACTTTCTTAATAGTATGTAATTGTTTTTATGGTAATAATCGCGTTTGTATTTATATGGTATTAATAGTATATTCTAAAACTTTAATAATAGTTCCTATTATATTTTTAGAGCCATTTTAAGGGATACCTAGGGAGTTAGTAATAGAGATGTAAGTCTAGGTAATAGCCGCTAAGTTATTTGGGTTAGTAAGGATAAAGATAAAGTTATTTAGGTAGTATTCTACCTTATAAGGTAGTTATAAATAAAGTATCTAGTATAGGCCTTTTGCAAAAATGTTAAATATAAGCGGCGTAGTTTAAAGATTAAAGGATAGGTAGTATTTCTAGTAGGTAACACCTTCCTAGGAGAAGCCTATTAATGTTCTTGCCCTATAAAATAGGAGGACTATACAGAACGCGTCTTTAATATCTTTTTTAAGTAGTAGATATCTACAACCTATAGAAATAACATAGGCTTAAATAGCGGTAACTGTAGTGTATACTAGTGCTTTATATTCTTTTAGGATTGCGTTATTAACTAAAGATACTAGTAAAAAGGAGAGATCGTAAATTTAGCAGTATCCTCTATCTAATTTTAGTACTAGGCTAAGAGGTAAGACTATAATAGGCCCTATCGCGATTCTAATATATCCTTTTTTAAGGTCTAATATTATCTTCTTAGAGATAAGGTCGGCGTTATCCTAAGAGGAGTTATAGTTCCTATGAGATCTTAGGGTAGAGATAGATTTAGCTCCTATCTTATAGCTATAGGTTAGAATACCTACTAAGATGGCTAGTAGATTACCTAGGTAGTTAGATAGAAGGGAGTACTATGCTAAGATCCTTAGGGGCGATAGAGAGTAGTAAAGAGCCTTTACCTTTATAAAGGTAGGGAATAATAGTAATATATTAGGCCTAGGTCCTAAGCGTATAATTAAAGTTATTATTATTATTATGTTAGACCCTACTTTATAAGGTTTGCTTTACTATTCCTAGGCGCAAGCTTTAGATAATATAGTATAATCTTTACTATACTTTAAGTACTTATGCGGGTATTTATAAGCTATATTATCGCAGCCTTTACTATTAAACTTATAGTAGGTATAGGAGGTATAGGAGGTATCTAACCTAGGTCTCTTTAAGGCGGTAAAGCTAATAGTACTAGATATTATAAGGTATGGCGCTATATACTAAGCTAGTATTTACTAATTAGTAGGCTTTAGTTAGCTATTAGTTATTATAAAGGTATAATAGTTAAGTACTAAATCGAGTATATAATCTACCTAAATATACTAGGTTAATAAGGTATAAATTATATTTATTTAAAAAAGTATACTAGTAATAAGGTCTAGCGGGTATATATAAAGGGTGCTAGTAATAACTACATAGTTAGTAAAACCTTTAAACTAAATACCTTTATCTATAAATAGCTTCCTGTTTACCTTTGCCTTCCTTATAACTAGAGTACTATTCTTAATCTATATCTTATTAGCGATTTTAATTTAAGTAGTATAAACTTAAAAATAGGCGAGGTTTACTGGATTAAAGGTACCCTTAAAAATGTCTAGGTAATCCCTTTTTATAACGCTAGGAAGGCGGAGTTTAAGCAACTTTACGCTAAAAGGGAGAGACTTACTAAAGATATTAGCTGTAGTAGCTGTTATAATGGCCTATAAGGCTAAAGCGGCCAAGCCTAACTATAATTAAGCTATTTAAGCCAAGTGGTATTTATACTAGTAAGCCTCCTCTACTAGGTGGGCTTTACGCTCTTCCTTATACTTCTAAATCTCCCTTTTATCTTAGGCTTGTTCCCTTTACTCTTTAGTAATTTTACGCTCTTTTACGGCAGTAGCGCGTATATTAGCCTTAGATGGCATTATAGGACTAATAGAGGAGGGTGTAGCGGTTGTAGATAATAGTGTAGTTAAGGTAGGTTGTCTAGGTAGGTTTGCTTATTAGGATTATATACGCGTATAAATCTTCTAATTAGTTATAAGCGGTAATAGCGTTATAAAATAATTCTTAAATAAATGGATAATAAATATATAATGAATATTAATGAGTTCAGCGATATTGAAAGTGAATTAGCCACGTAGTGACTGCGTTCGATATTCGCGAATATTGCAGGAGGTCTCAGCATTGTGCGTTGCTGAGGTGGATGCTGCCAAGCAATATATAGACGCTAGTATAAATATCCCAGGGATTCCCACCCGAATTTTAACCGGAGATCCGAAGATCCTTAACTTCTATAAAAAGCTTCAAAACACCACCAAATTGATCCTTCCTTACCACTTAAGCAGCGAGCTGTCAGCGCGCTGCATAAATATACGCTGACTGACTGCTTACATCAGCAGCGAGCTGCCAGCGACGCTGCCTGTTGGCCACACTGGGTACAGTACCCTTTGGGGCAGTAAACGCTGAGTTTATCAAATGAGGACAGTCATAAAACTAGCAAAATCTTATTGCAACGAAAGATGTCATCCAAAGCGAGCTAAATTTTCGCACGACCATCGCCGACCTTGCTCAGAGGCACTGTTTGTGAAAAAGGTGCCAGTCATGATCAAGGAAACTTGGTCGCCGGATGCAGCTGAAGATGGTTCCAAGGCCCTGGCTCCTAGTTGTGGAAGTTACCTACGTTTGAAAATTCTCAATAAGGATTCTCATTCACGAGCTCTCGATGCTGATCGTAGGATAGGTCGGGGAGTCGCAGAAGCGTTGATCTTAGTTCAGGTGCATATAAGCGAATTGGTCATTGCACTGTTCATAATAAAGTCTTTGCAGGGGCGGAAAAGCGGACGATTACGATCATCTAAAGGCTGAGATTCTTCACATCTGTTAGGGAGAAGGACCAGCAAGTTAGCCATGTGTATAGCTTCTTCGTCTGCAGAAACAGACAAATGTCGAACGGACCGTGTGTAGATTGAATTTATGAAGAGAAGAGTCTATATACATGATATAGGTGCAGGCAACAAAGGAAAGTAGTAGACAACAGGAACAGGTGGTGAGTCATAGGGTGGCAGGCTACTGAAACAGGGTAAGCAAAGCCGATCTTGGTCGACAACAAACCAGCATACCGTACAGTTAATACCCTGGCCCCTACTCACCATTCATTATACCATCGCTGCAAGCAGGTGTATTCTGACAGTAGTTCCTATTACTTGTAGAGCTTACTCTTCCAGCACCACACCCAACTCTGTAAGACGTCGAACTTCTTCTTCATCTACAGACCCTGACTCGTCTAAAACTTCCTCCATTCGATCTTCCCAGTATCCTTCAAAAAATCCCAGTAGCGATACTCCAAGCTCTGTGTACTTTGCTACAAACTCCACAACTAGGTCATCCAATTGTGCAATCATCAAACGCTCTTCTTCTCGAATTTCCTTGATTTCCTCATGAGTTAAGCACTCGTAGTATGGTCTCGCATCCCAATAGAGCAATTGCATATCCCGGCATGTATGCGTGAGGCCAAGCTTAGAGAATGTTTCGAACCGAATTAGCTCGGCCAAAAGCCAACCTGGGGCATCATTGCAATCTCCAACCTTTTTGATATACCCAAGGATCCAACCTATAAACCAAAGGCGCACCTGCTGTACGTTGCATTTGCTGTCACGAGTCCATATACTGGAAGCCAGGAGAAATTTGGTAGCGGGGCAGCACCCATTGTTTGAACAAGAACATACGCATTCATCGAATACAGGTTTCGCAAGAATTTCTGCTAGTACGTTCCGAAGCTGTTCGGGATACAACCAAAATTTGGAAAGGGCCACATCCTGATTAAGGGATTGTTCGTTCCGTTGCCAGAAACGCACATCAAAGAAAGATGTGCCCAGCCTCCAAGCGAGTTGGTGTACTATCATGCACTTTGAATCTCCTACCTTGAGTGTTGGCAATATGCAATCTATGTGTGCCCCTTTGCCCAGCAGCCAAGACAAGTAAAGAACGTATTCGCCTCTCGCGCAGACATTGAAATACATCAAAGGTGTAACACGTTGGAAATCGAGTTCATCGGTGTCAAGGAACCCAGCTTCATAAAGCATTTCAGCACTTCTTGGCGTGAGAGAGTTGTGATATACTGTTTGAATTCTGTTTGAGTAAGTAAGTGAGGCCGGCACTAGTACGCCGTTGTCGGCCAACGCCATATAAGTCTGGTAAGCTTGCTTGTCTAGAATCCGGTCAGGACAAATGCCGAGGGAGTTATACAAATGTTCAGGTAGATGCTCAAAAGCTAGCTGTTGGAGCCGGTTCCGTCTGTTAACCAAAGCAGGAACGAGAAGGGGTAATAGTGTGTCCGCATGACAAGCTACAGCTCTTTGGAGGACATCTCCATCACCGTGGTAAGCAAATACACCCGTAGAGAAGAAAGCACTGTCGGCTTCTAAGAGGAGCCGAACGGTTTCTACGCATCCGACTGTGCAAGCATAATAAAGCGGGAGAAGGTTGAGGTTATCAGGGCGATTGATAATTTTGGTGCAACCGAACTGGAGAAGAAGAGACGTCCCACGAGGCCAATTGCACGATAGATGGAGTGGGCTTTGCTCTCGGTCATTCTTTTCTGAGATTGCATCAGGATTGCTGGTTAGAATCCTGAGGACTTCAGTTTCTGATTTACGAGCAACCGCTACACAAAGTGGCCCCCATTGTAAAGCTGCCCATTGTTAGAAATTAGCCTTCGCTGCCCACAAGAAATACGTTACTTTCGAAGAGTTCATCAAATACCCTAACATATTCCACGAATTCTGGTCGACTGTCGTATTTTACATAGTAAGCTGCGGGCGCGTCTATTCCAGTAAGCTCTACGTCGGTGTTCTCTAGCATATCAGATATTATACGGCCAAGGCCAGTACGGCGGTCGGGCTTGAGACCGTAAGCATTGATATGGTCTAATAAGCGGTCTGTTGCCGTTCTAAATAGTTAGCGGTCCGGAAGGTTAACCTAACCCGGCGGCTCTTACCTCCCATAAGAATCGAACTCATTCGTAGGAACACCCAAGCTAATTAACCCAAAAATCCATCTATGGTAATTTTCAATCAGCCCATATTGGCATTTAGAAGCAAGCGAATCTCCTGCGGGGGTAGCAGCCTGGATATTTGTCAATTATTGTTTCATCACGATCGATACGTAAATATGCTGCTCACATGAAGCAGACTACCTTCTTTTTGGTATATATCCGTTGGTGACGCCTTTCCGTCTCTGAAAAGCTTCTTTAACTGTTGCAATAGATTTTCTATGCGGTGCTGCAAGCCTTGAACATCGTTAACGCCCGGGGTGAATTCCAATTCGGCGGAATACACAATCTCAAATGCAGGAGAGTTGTCGGGAACAATCGCTCGGTACTTTAAGGCTGAGCTTATAGAACAGCCCCCAGCACCCTGAGTTACGGTTAAAGTTGCCTGGATTGTTTTTGAAAGGACGAAACAGCAGACCCTAAGCCCTAGCCCAAAGGTCTGGATCCTTCTATCACGGTAGCGAAAAGGACATGTTGCGCTATGCGAAGAAGTCTTGTGCCAGAATGAAAATTTACTCCGGGTGACCGGGAAAATTTTTGCTCCTTTGAGATGTGTAGTGCAAGTGCATCGACTTCGCGGCACAAGACTCCTAATTGGGGTGTGTGTAAAATCTGATAACACTAAAGATGTTGTATCGGGTTGCTCGTCGAGTACTCCTAATCTCTGAGCATCATTACATGCTGTCTCAAGCAGCCTGGGGCTTTGATATAACTTCAGCTGGAAATTCTGCAACTCGGATTTCTTGAGCTCATTAGTAATGATATGATATTAAGGGTGTTAGTTCATACCAAAGCTTCAATAATCCGCTCTTCGGAAGACTTCTGTGACAAGAATGCCTCCATTATTCTAGCTTGGTCGACGAGCACGCTCTTTTCAAACCGTTCTGATCTGTCTGAAATTTGCGCCAAATTTGCTTGTATTGCTGACCCTTGGCCAGCTACGGTATTGTCTAACTTACTGAAGTGCTGGTTTATCATCGAAATTTGTTCGACCTGAATGTCTCTATGATTTTGTGGTTAGTCGGGTTTTCAGCCTCCAGTAGTCTCCGTACCTGGTCAAGAAACCGAAATGAAAAAAAGGCACATATAGAGTAGAGAATGCTGGAAAAAGTCCAACATACACTTGTAGGGTTTGTTAAGGACACCAATAACATCACGTGATGTAGTCTTGATGCTTTCCAGAGTATCCTTTTTGAACGGAAATAATGCCTTTCGCCTCTGGGCCTGGAATTTCTCTTTGAGGGTGGATGGGTTCCCAGCCTTACAGCATTCTTCAAATATGTCCTCTAGCTTTTTCATGCTAGCCTTACAAGATACGGTCAACGTTTGGACCTGAGAACTAACTTCGTGATCTGAAGATAGACGAGCAAGCCGCCCACTGAGGACATCTAGGACATTTTCGAGCTCTTCAATTCTCGTTACCGCCTCCTTGACCTGTTCATCATGAGACTTCCACGAGTCGTAGTATGATACCAGGCTCTGGCAAACGGTTAACCCAAGAGAAACAATTCCGACAGCAGTTCCGGTGAGCGATATGGGATCTGTCATGATGGTTCTTGAAATAGAACAAATGTAAAGAAGATGTCTTAGCTGAGCCAGATGCAAGTAGGAAGAAGGAAAGCAAAGTGAAATGAGAAGGAATTGCGGACAGGTCTGCCTGCAAGGCTAGGTCTCAACCTGACAGTGCACACGTGACATCTAGGTACAATGCCGATAACATACTCGAAAAATACGGTAAATTTTTTGCGGCAGATAATACCGAAGGGAGCAGAAATGAAAGGGATTACCTTTAAACCGTCATTGTGGTTTTTCCTTATGTTATGACTTATGGAACAAGACCTCCAAGGTTTAAGCTTACTGTAGCTGTTAACCTAGTTTTAGATACCTCGAAGCTCCTACAACTTTATTTCAACCACTTCAATCCAGGAAAGATGAACCCCTACCGGGATTTACAGGTAAAAATTAAATGGAGAACTAGAGGGAATCAATGACTTGAAACGAATTGTGAACCATGGAGACAAGAGTCGACTCTATACAACGGCATTAAGCACCGAATATGCTCACTAAAGTGCGGCACTCGAGGGAAATAGTCTCAGAATCTGCAGGCAAACGCCATAACTGCCAAACCGGCAGTAAAATTTGATAACTTTCGAGAGTATACAGTGCCCGCTTCAGATCTTTTACCAAGTGAAGACATGAATGAAGTCGCGGAATTGCAGAACTGTATAATAGTATGCAGAAAACTGTTTGAAGCAGCGGTTACCGCTTCCAACACCCGCGGATTAGATGAGAGACAAATCAAGGCACTCGCGAAGGTAATACTCATTGATACTTCCCATACCCTGATTGAAAAAGGTCTAGCTTGGGGGAGAAGGGAAAAGATTAGTTAATACAAAAACGCACCAATCGACGTACAAAGTAACAAACTTCGAATCTTTCCGTATCCGGGTAGATGCCGGCGGTAATGGGTCGGTTTATTGAATGGAGAGATGAGCTCCACGGGTCGAAGAAACTGCATCCTTTACTTTCTCCCGCACATGTTATAGCATACTTCTGCCACATCCATACTCTCAGAGGTGGAAATGAGAGATGTCAGAACTCGTGTGAGGATCAAATTGAAGAGAACCCAGGCTATTATGTAGGGGGGCCCCACTGTAGAACCCCTGAACTAGGCCCCATTTGGCTTTCGACAGGAGAAGAGGTCGGTGCAGATCACATGACCAGCAACCATCTTCTGTTTCGTAGTGTAGAAAGACGTGAATACCTTCGAATGGTCTCGGGAGCGCAGGACTACAAGCCGGCAGTTGGTGTTGACAGAGCTTGGAATGCTACAGTCGCATCTCGGTCATATGTCAAATCACTCTAGGAGAGGATATCGTGAGTGATTCGTCGAGCCATTGCTGTGCAAGAAGTACTTCGAACAGGCCTCCAAGGACCTGCAAAAGGCCTGATGCACCCGACTCATGTCCCTAAACTGATTATAAGGATTATAATCTTCTGGGCCTATGGTCACACCTAAATATTTGATCAACCAAGCTTTCACGCCTTGAACTCTTAGCTAAATACAGAGCTTAATACATGCAGCGAAGGCTAAGGTTACCAAATTACAACATTCCAACAGCCGGCCAGTATACAGGCCCCAAAAGCGTCTTAGAAGACAATGCCAACAAGTCCTGGCTCTACCAAAATCACGAGCAGACGAAATATGCGACACATTCTGCACCGCAAATCAAACACCTCAAGCTGAGCAGACGTCGTCATCACTCACCCCGCACCAAAAAGCCCTTCCACCAACACCGTCAGAGGGCTCAAGGCACCTCTGTTTTCAAAAGCTTCCGCCGCCACCCGAAAATTCCCCGCATCAACCGCCAACCAGGTACCCGGCGGGCCTTGTGGCTAAAGCCCTCACCCTAGCCCTAGCCCTTAGCCCTGACTCAGCACTCCATGCAAAACACTCCCCAGCATGCCCCTCACGCGCTCCGGCCGCTCCTGCGCGACCGTGAACACGACGGCCGTGCTGAGCGCAAACGCGACGTGCTCCCTCCACCTGTGCTCTTTCAAGTAGCGCCGCGGGAACCACACCGCGGCGGCGCGCGGCAGCACGAAGAAGAGGATTTCCAGCCGCTTGCGCTCCTGTTCGAACAGGATGGAGGAGCCGCATAGCGCGCACCCAGCCAGCACGCACAGCCCGCTGTCCCACATCTGGGGGCTGATGGTGGTGGGCGAGAAGAGCTTGGGCCCTAGACGCGTGCGCGCGAGACACACGCCGTAGTAGAAGAAGGCGATGAAGGCGCCCAGGAAGGCAGAGCTGCGTGTCATGTCGAGCGTGGCTTTCATCAGCGCGTCGGAGGTGATGGCTAGCTTCAAGGAACTGCTGCGGCCTCGTGCTTTGGTTCGGGCGCCGCGGAGCAGCATGAGCAGTTGCAGTGGTGCGTACATTCGTGCTGCGAAGGCCCACCCGCGCCAGAAGCGTGTTAGGGCGTGTTTCTCGCAGTTCTTCCCGCAGCCCATGTGCACGAGTTCGCAAGGGACCGGGATTGTTTTGGCAGGATCACCCCACTGCTCTGGAAGCCCGTAGTCTTTGCACATGGAGGCAAGTAGTGGGGCCATACCGGTGTCCTTACCGTAAATGAAAGTGCCGTAACGAGCATGTCGCAATACAAGTAAAAGCCGGTTGTCTAGTTCTGCAGCAGTCGATATCCAGCGATTGTAGGTCGATGGTAATCTTGAAGGGGTATAGAACCAGGCATGCATGATTGTCGCGGCGGAGAGACAGAATAGAATTGGTGGAGTGCTTCGAGAGATTGTCGCAGTAGAGCGAGTTTTACGGGACGTGGTGCGTGCCCACATACCGCTGATAAGTACGTCCAGCGCACGAATTACGGCGAAGAGAGTAAGATCCATGGTTCTGCCGGCCAAGGCAGAGGCCGGCAGCATAGCTGGTCTGGGAGCGTCAGAGCGTGCAGTGGTTTCAGGTGGTTCTTTAAATGAACTTGGGTCATTGTTTGGACCTGAAATTGGTATTCCCCGGGTTGAAGTTGTGCCTTGTAATTCAATGCGACTGACTGGCCTACTGTTCAATAGAGTAAAGCTAATGGAAGCTGAGATGAGAGCAGCGAGAACTTTCGCTAGTCTTTCAATTGAAGCCCCATCGATAGACCACTTCTTTCGTCCAAGGAATTGGTTGAGTGCGATAAATATATGTTTAAGGGGCAATTGGAGTAAGGTAGAACCTCCGATTAAGATGCCGCAAAATGCGGGAAAGCGATTGAGGGCAGCGGCCTGACGAAGAACCTGGAATAGCTTGATTGCGCATACCGATCAGTCTCCAAGATGGATCTGGGGATGTAAAGGGGCTATCAGAAGATATGAAGAAAGATACAAGTTCTCTGAAATGGGATGCGAGGAGTGTAACAGAAAGGAGGAAATTAGGGATTTTCATCTCTACCAGGTGCCACACAACATACCCGATGCAACGCCACTGCCGGGCTTATTTTTTGCCTCGCCAATGCAGCAAGCACACTGACGATCCTTGGACTCGTGCTCGAGAGATACCCGAGGAGATACGCCCTAGCAAGCCTGGGAAGATGTCAGAATTAGTGTCAATATCCCCCACATTCGGCATCTGATTACAATCGGTCATCCAGGTAAATCCGATGTACCTGATCTAAAGTGCCTACTCGAGAAATGGGTAGGGTGAACTTACGGCTTGACGAGTTGGACATGTCGACCACCATTCTGAGTCCTGGCCATGTCATGGAAGAAGAAGCCAAGGGAGATGAGCGACAGGGAAGCCTAACGACCTCATGCGGCGTGACTAAATTCTTCTCGTTGGTGGCAGGATTGGGCAATTGCAGCAAAAGGGGATAGACTTGTTTGAGCTTCAACACGACCCTCTTGACCTCTTCCAGTCAAGACAGATATCATATGAGAAAGCCACGGTTGAAGCAGTAGAAGTGCTCACCGCCAATGTGTGCGGCAGGGAGTTGAAATGGATGCCCCGGCGCTTCACTCTGACAAACGTCAGCGACAGAAGTCATAGAGGGGCTAGAACTAAAGCCGAAGTAGGCCTAGAGCATTGACAAGTTTGCGAGAGAGTGTTCGGAGGGGAAGTCACTCCGCACTTGGTACCAATTGGAGGGCTGAGGCTGGAATCAACATTGCTCAAAACACCATCCTAACGCCCCGTGGGGAAGGAGTTGATGAAATAGACAAGGAGAAATAACCGAAATTGGGCAAGCGAGCTGCACGGGAAAGATGCCATATTATTGTCAAAAGCTGGCTGGAGGGCTGAAACGTGTTTTCTACACATCTAAGGGAATGGCAGTTGGGAGGGGAGCTTACGGGCAGCGTGAAGGAGGGGTGGAGTTGGAAACATCCGGATACGTACCGTTCGTAGCTCCGGACGCCGAGCGTGTTGGCGATCCGCGGCGACAGGAGAGCGTGAAGCCGAGCAGCGTGTTCGGCGAGATGGACAAGAAAGTAGAGCAGCGTAACGTGACGGATAAATCGAATCGCACGTCCAGCAACTTGTAGAGAGAATTTGCGGGGTGTTGTGGGCTATAGAAATGGGTAGGGCATCGAGGGCATTTGCATGGTCACTAATAAACCACGCGTCGCCGTGGGTGGGCGGCAGCTGCAGCCTCCAGGTCGAGATGCGGAGGCGACCGTTGCACAACCGATCACTTTTCGTTCGCATGTGATAGCCCAACCCACTAGGTCACTCGACACAACACCTTAAAGAAGACGTCTGTTGGGGCCTCCGCAGTAATGTCAGCGCTGCTACTCTCTGCTCCTTGATGCTCTATAACACCTACGACGCCTGCGACTAGCACTCATACTTTACGTCTCTCTTCTCTCGACCTATTCCCACTTCGGTTGTCGACTGGTCACTCAGGCTCGACTGCAAGCAACCCAACGGAACCCTCTCTCAACAAAGTCAATACCTAAATACCTAAATACCTAAACCTTAACGCCAAGTTTGAATACCAAATACCACTCAACAACCCCTATATTTACTACTCCTTTTCGACGCTCCTGTAAGCTTTGTCGCGTAGGCGATTACCTCTGGCTTCCCGTCTGTCGCCAGAGCCCTCAGCCCACCAGCCCGATCAGACCATGGTGCTTCTGGCCCCGCCAGTTGCAACCTCCAGGTCAAACTTGAAAGAAAAGACAAGCTGGATACCCTTGCCGTCTCTTCGTTTCCGGGGTTGGCGGGAGGTACCAGGCGCCCATTGCTGAAGAGCCATTTCGGTATGGACTCTTCACATCTGGCTGCGAAAGATACATCACCCTTTGGTTGTAAGTATGCGCCTCGCTGAGGTTGATAGGTGTCATGTAACTTGACTGAGGATAACTCATTTATGCTTCGTAGACACTTTCAGCGCGAGCGATTTCGCCGCGTCTTCCGAAGCCTTCTTCACTGGCGCCCCTCCTCTCCTGAGTGAAACCGAGAATCAGTCACTCGCAGACTTTTTCAACAACACAAATCCTTTCCACACTGAAGATTATAATTTAGATGCAGGCTTCCACCCGAAAGATGGTCTCTCGGATTTTAACTGGCCGTTCGATCCGCCTCCAACAATACACGGCGTGTCTACCACAGTACCAGATCCATCGCATTCATTGCATGGCTTCCATGATGATCGTGGCTTTACCGGCAATTCTAATCGAAGGAGGTCAAATATAACGTCTGATGATGATTTACGCGCTGCTTCTACATTGTTCAATAACGCTCAATCTAGCCAAACGGCCAACCTTTCGCCTGAGGCGACATATGCCAACCAAAACATCATGTACGACCTCAACCCTCTGCCTGATTCTACTGTCTCATCTCCTCGTCCTCACTCTTCAAATTTCTTTCAATCTCCAACGGTTCCCACTTCACATACTCCCTTACCGGAACAGCTGGCGGCATTACTGCCTAATCACGCAGAAAACGGCTCCATCGACGCGTCTATTGCTGCTCAGTTTGTGCAGATGGCGCAACATCATCCACAAATGCAGCAAGATGAAAGTCATAGGCAGCGGCTGAAGAGACCATACGCCTTCGGTTCCGATAACGCATTCAACCCGACAGGATACATTGTCTCATCGCCGCAAGATACTGAGGATGCAGTCACACGACGACTGATGCACGACCTACACATTCTACAACCCTCGACTAAAGATGTCGCTCCAAGTGTTGAAAGCACCCAGCCATCGAGCCCAGTAGCGCCCCGCAGACTCCGCAGATTCCCTATTGAGCTAATGCCTCTGGCCGGTGATGAGGCTGACCAATCCGAGGACGGGACCACTGATGACGAGGATGAAGAGAACGGTGCCCAGCCCGCAAAGAAGCGGCGGAAAAGCAAGCACGCTCATCAATCAAGGCCGCGAGATGGGTCGGTCGACGAGAAGACATCGACTGCGCAACGTAAGAGCCAATCTCTATCACGAGGTATCAAGGCTCGCAAAACATCCCAAGATGACAATTCCGGAAAGAAGAGGAAATCCTCGTCGGCGAGCCAGAAAGCGCAGCGAGAGAACCTAACGGAAGAGCAAAAGCGTAGCAATCACATCCTTTCGGAGCAGAAAAGACGAAATCTTATCAAGCATGGCTTCGAAGAGCTTCACGATCTGGTGCCCGAACTGCGAAACGGCGGTTTGAGCAAGAGTAATGTTTTGATGGAAGCGGCCAGTTTTCTAGAGGAGTTAATAAAAGGGAATCGCGAAGTGAGCCTGACTCTCCAGAATGCAGTCGCCGGCTAAATAATGCACCGTCGCAGGCATTTGCTTCAATTCCTGAAGTAATCATCCGTTGACATTAATACCCACGCAGCGATTTGTAGAATGGGACCTAGTGACCGGCGTTACGGGCCCAGGAGTTGCCGCGCCGAGCCTAGAGGGTGGGCTTGGATGGAGGCGTTCACGGCGATTCTGCGACGTGAAGCATGCGTGTTCCAAGGATGGCGCAATATGGGAACAAGTAATACAAGGATGGACATTCGATGATCTGAGCGTATCAGGCGTGATGACAGATCAGGTCTAGTGCCGGTGTTACTTCGACACTCTCAAAAGCGTGTAGTGTGTTGATGACTACAGCACCTCCAGACTTATGCCTTGGAACCTATATTTCGATGGAATTAATGTCGAACGCGTAGCTTTGAAGATGTACTTGTTTATAGTTACAGACTGTATCTAATATATCATCAGCTGTTCACTGCTGCTGGCTATCTCTTGCGGAGAAGCTGCGACTTGTGGGGTCAAGCAAACGATTAATTGTCAAACCTGGGGTGACTTGGGATGACCCATGCAAGCCGAAGCCTTTAAAAGCACACTATCGGAAGCTTCCGACTGCTGGAACTGCACCGAGCAACAACTGGACCACTTTGTTTTGTGGATTTGAAAGTACAGCATGTACAAGGGGGCAACCTGAGCGGGCCACTCGCCCTCCCTGCAAGTTCTAGTGGCATTATAGCCGTGCACTTACTATTTTCCCAGGATATTACTATAATGTCATC
>Ga0307515_10004437_pt1 | contig 29058 bp, 17 predicted proteins | sample 17_EM_MG_FD_194513 | JGI IMG/M metagenome (GOLD analysis project Ga0307515, IMG submission 194513) | Populus trichocarpa ectomycorrhiza microbial communities from riparian zone in the Pacific Northwest, United States - 17_EM | ecosystem: Host-associated > Plants > Roots > Unclassified | place... | reverse complement strand
TTATATTATTAACTAAAGATGCTAGTAGGAAGGAGAGATTATAAATTCGGCGGTATCCTCCGTCCAATTTTGGCACTAGGCTAAGAGGTAAGACTATAATAGGTTCTATCGCAATTCTAATATATCCTTTTATAAGGTTTAATGCTATTTTCTTAAAAATAAGGTTGGCGTTATTTTAAAAGGAGTTATGGTTCCTATAAGATCTTATAGTAGGAATAGATTCGGCTCCTATCTTATAGCTATAGGTTAGGATACCTACTAAGATAGCTAGTAAATTACCCGGGTAGTTAAATAGAAGGGAGTGCTATGCTAAGATCCTTAGGGGCGATAGAGAGTAGTAGAGAGCCTTCGCCTTTATAAAGGTAGGGAATAATAGTAATATATTAGGCCTAGGTCCTAGGCGTGTAATTAAAGTTAATATTATAGTTAGGCTAGACCCTACTTTATAAGGTTCGCCTTACTATTCCTAGGCACAAGATTTAGATAATACGGCGTAATCTTTACTATACTTTAAGCACTTATACGGGTATCTATAAGGTGTATTATCGCAGCCTCTAGTATTAAACCTACGGTAGGTATTAGAGGTATAGGAGGTATCTAACCTAGGTCTCTTTAAGGCGGCGAAGCCGATAGTACTAGACATTATAAGGTATAGCGCTGTATACTAGGCTGGCATTTACTAATTAGCGGGCTTTAGTTAGCTATTGGTTATTATAAAGGTATAATAGTTAAGTACTAGATTAAGTATATAACTTACCTAAATATACTAGGTTAATAAGGTGCGAATTATATTTATTTAAAGAAGTATATTAGCGATAAGGTCTAGCGGGCATATATAGAGGGTGCCAGCAATAACTATATAGTTTGTAAAGCCTTTAAACTAGACGCCTTTCTCTATAAATAGCTTCCTGTCTACCTTTGCCTTCCTTATAACTAGAGTGCCGTTCTTAATCCATATCTTATTAGTAATTTTAATTTAAGCAGTATAGACTTAAAGACGGGCGAGGTTTACTAGATCGAAGGTGCCCTTAAAAATATTTAGGTAATCCCTTTTTATAACGCCAGGAAGGCGGAGTTTAAGCAACTTTATACTAGAAGGGAGAGGCTTACTAAGGTCATTAGCTATAGTAGCTATTGCAGTAGCTTATAAGGCCGAAGCGGCCAAGCCTAACTATAATTAAGCCATTTGAGCCTGGTGGTATTTATACTAGCGAGCCTCCTCCACTTAGCGGGCTTTGCGCTCTTCCTTATACTTCTAAATCTCCCTTTTATCTCGGGCTTATTCCCTTTACTCTTTAGCAATTTCACGCTCTTCTGCGGTAGTGGTGTATATATTGGCTTTGGACGGCATTATAGGACTAATAGAGGAGGGTATAACGGTTATAGACGATAGTATAGTTAAGGTAGGTCGTCCGGATGGGTTTACTTATTAAGATTATGCACGCATACGGATATCTTAGTTAGTTATAAGCGGTTATAAAATGATTCTTAAACGAATAAATGATGAATATTAATAAGTTTAATGATATTGAAAAGCGAATTAGCCACGTAGTGACTGCGTTTAATATTCGCGAATATTGCAGGAGGTCTTAGCATTGTGCGTTGCTGAGATGGACACTGCCAAGCAACATATAGACGCTAGTATATTTTTCTTCTAGAAAGGCCCTTTTTAGCTAGCTTATTTTCTATTTTATTTCTATAGATTTTTAAGTATAGTAGCTAGGAACCCAATAAAGGTTAATAGAGATATTCTTACTAGCTAGGTAGGAATAACTTTATATAATTTTAAAAACCAGTTCCTGTCCCTCTATAAAAGAATTAAGCTATAATCTTTTAATATAGTAACTTAGTTAATTAAGGTATAAGTATAGTAAGAAGGATATATATAAGCCTATACAATTAGATTATTTATTAATACGGATTTAAAGCTAGAGAAAAGAAAGGGGAAGGGTAGCGCCGCTTAAAGTAGGGTTTTTTATGCGGTTATATAGTTATATAACTACGGCCGTCTACTAAATTCTACCGCAATCTACTATAATCTACTAGTACTATTATAAAGGCCTTAGAGTATATAACGGACTCTCCTAAAAGGTATATTAGGTAAGACGGTAGTTAGATAAATAAAGGTTTTACTAACGTCCTAGTAGAGATGTAGTTAGATAGATATAAGGTAAAGGGTTTTACTAGTGTTTTAAAAGGATTATAAAGGGAGCTGGTTCTTCTCTAAAGAAGAACTGGCGATTAGATTCTAAATAGAAGAGGTTAAAAAGCAATTGTCCTTTAACACGTAAAGCTTATTCTACTTTTAACTTACCTTTAACTTATCTCCAACTTATCTATAACCCCTATTTAGCACTATTAATTAGATAATTATACGTTCTAATTAGACTGGCCTTTTATAGAGTATCTCTATGGCTATAGGTAGGTATTTAGGTAATTTATAAACCTTTAACCTATAATATCTCTACCATCTATAGTTAGATTTAATAACAATAGTATTATTAAGCTCTATATTTTATATTATATAATTACAAAGTAATTAAACTATAAAGGCCAACTTAAAGCACTGCGTTTAAAATTATTAACGTTATTTTAGCGGGAAAACGGGAACTTTTTATACTAAGTACTAAAAGGATTAACGCATACGCCAAACGACACGTATGGTTACCCGACCGGTTCTGACGTAAGCTGCGTCGTCACTGATGAGGCAATCAAGAAAGGGCTCTTTTCGTATATCAGACCCCAATATAAAAAGCAATGCGGCTTTCGACTGGCACTTCCTGAGATGCAGATGCGAATCCTGCCAACATCCTGCTAGCATATTCACTATTCGTTGGACTCGTAAAGCGTATTCTACACCATAGAAACACTAATATAAAGAAAACCTTTATCTCGAAATCACATTTACCAAACCTGTTTTACGCGTAACAAGCAATAATTTGTCATATCTCAATTCTCCTCTGACAACCTTTGCATCCTTAGAAATTAGAATGGATATCATCAAATCTCTCCTTGCTGCAGATGAACTGATTGATCCAGCCTCGCGAACCTACACCAAGGGAAGCCTGGTCTGGTCTGCGCAGAAATATCTAAAACCACAACTCGTGGCTCGACCGGGTTCTGTGGAGTCACTCTCTCGTCTTCTCGCGGCACTCAATGATAATGATCTTGAATTTTCGATTAGATGCGGAGGCTGCGGACCTGCTTCAGCTAAAGATGTTCCAGTTAGCCTATCCGCCTTCGATAGGTTCGAATTTGATTGAGCAAATGAAACTGACACAACTGGAGTTGGGCAGGTATGGGGGGTTGACCGAAAAATTGAGGACTTTGCGCCAGGATATGCTAGTAGGTCCTGTTTCATCTTAAAACATCTTCCGACTAACCGTTTTTAAGCCATCAGTGCGAGATGTAGTATGTTGGAGTCAGAGGTGGGACTTTACAAGGCGGCATTGGATAGATATCTTCAGAGTATGGCCTAGTATCAAACGAATTCGTGTGTAGATTAATCTATGAAGAAAAAAAGACTACGTGTACATCAGGAAGTCGTCGTCAGCTTCGTCAGATCTATGACGTATTTGGTTAATCAGTTATAGCTTCAAACGTCAGTCGGTTGACCAAGGACTGATGCGACTTCTAAAAGTTTCACAGGCCGACACCTGGCCTCTGATCCGCAGAATATGCTCGACGCTCAAGTTGTGAAGATGAATGGGCAAGTTCTCTGGCTTCGAAGGAACCTGATCCGCTATGGGCACTTAGAAGAGGTGGAAATTTCGTAGGTGCGCTTGGCAAGTCTTGGTTGAATGTTGTTTGTTCGAATGAGCTAACTGTTCCCGAAAGCCGTCGTCGCTCTAAACTGAAGGTCTACCCGTATCCTTCATTAATTTATATTGTAGCTGCATATTAGCGTACCATCGTGATGCATTATCAGTACTTGCGAAAGTCATCCCAGAATTTATAGATCGATGCAACGACCCAAAGGTAGAGATGCATTTTTACTGCCTCGATCTGACTCAGGGTTCTTTTCCTGGCCAATCTCCTCAATCAGGAATTGCAATCGCGAAGAGCACAACAGGAGTGATGCCGAATTTAAGTGGGCTCTAGACATCGAAGGTGCAGTGGATATGACGGAATCGATGACTTTGAGACAAATCTCTCAGCAATTCGGTAGTCGTTCCCAAGCACGTTTCTCCTTCCAATTTGAATCAGCGCTCACAGTATCACAGATAGCCTTGAAGAAATTAGGGTACTTACTAACCAGATGATGTCCGCAATCACTATCCCCTCAATAGATGAAAAATTAATTCTTAGGACATAGAAATGGTATAATGAACTATTACGGGAAGATCCGAACCAGGGTGCAGGAGCGCTCGTGCTGATTGAAATAATGCAAAAAGTGAATATCATCGCGTTTCAATAATAGTAGCACTGTCTCAAAGCTTACAAACCATAGGCAGCATTCCACTCAATCAAATCTCCATCTGACAGTACTTAGTCGCACACGAAAAATCAATATATCCTGCAGCTGGGAACTGGGGCAATGAAAGGATGTACTCCGGAATCTCACGCTCCGTGGCAGATATGTGAAATTTTCTGCCCGGCAGATGTCTTGCCTAGAGATTTTGAGTCTTTTCATAAGTCTGACAAGATCAGTCATTCGAGTCATGGCAAGAGCTAGAGTCAGTGATGGCAATAATCAGTTATGCGTGGGCCACCTCAAAATTTCAATGACGAAAACAACTGCAAAAATCTTCTGCTCTGTATTTCTTAGTTACAGCAATCGTATAACCCCTAGACAAATATACATAACCGGGTATATAATCGCCTAATTTGGGGTGATTATATAATTATTGCCATCACTGGACTAGAGGCTAATGCAAGTAGATTTTTTGGGGAAATTTTGAGAAGATGAAGCGGGTGAAGAAAATGATGGGCCCGAAAGATAGACTGAAGGGCGCTTACTCGCTGTAGAATATGTGGCCGCTGATACAGGAGCCTGGTCCCTGTGTCTCAACTTCTGGAGAGGCGATACGGACTTCGATTGAACTCTACTTCATATTGGCTAATGAAAATACGCCACTGTACATTCACTAGCGGAGCGCATGGATTCCCCTGCATCGCTAATTCTACAGTTCCAATTCTCTGGTCATGGAAGTATACACACCTCAACTTCACGAAGCTCATGTACGAATTCTAAGGCATCAAGTAAGTTTGTCTAGTGAATCTGGACTACTAGTCAAGGTTCGGATTTAAGACCTTCCCGTTACTCACTTTTAATATATGCTATATGCTACTCCTATCTTCCGCAATTGTGGGTCCTGGTAATTGTTCGCAATACAGACTTCTTTGGTAATTCACTTCCAGCCGGAGACTCGCCTTGTTTCCGGTCTAGCCTGCCTGCAATTTGACACTAATCACGGGATATACGAGCAGGCCATAGATCGGGGACATGAGGATGCCAAAGGAGCTCGAACATTGGACCGGTTTTTTTTTGGAAAGCCACCTCCAGCAACACCTGCCTGGGTTAGTATAGCGCCAGTATTGGCCCCTGCCTTTCCCCTGTCCCCCCCTTGTACGAGGCTTTTACATTAAGTAAATAGTAGACCAGTTATACTACCTAGTGAATATACACTACTACTAAAACTCCTACTTAATACAATTTTACTAGCTAATTATCTATCTTTTAGTGGCCTTCTAACATAGTTATGTAATATTATCTATATACTTCTCTCTTATATTTACCTTCTATATAGCTATAAATATAGCTATAAAATAGTCTTCTTAAAGGTTTTACTAAGCCTATCTATTTATAATAGATTTAACAGAATCTAGAGCATGTAAGAGGCGTATAAGGGGGCCCCAACTTTATGCGGCAGGTGGATCCTAATTTTCTCAAAAAAAGGGTCTATTATCTTGTCTTTCTCGGAAGAAATAAATCCAACGCTTAAGAATGACCGGATTTTTCAAAGTTTAATAGCTAACTAGATGAAATCGCTGCGCTACCAAGCGCTCAAGCCCCGGCTTCGCCCAGAATCTAGACGGCATCTAGACCATGCACTAATGCACTATCACTGCATATTCGCCACCTTAGAATACTTTAGATTGTTGATCTACATGCCGTGAAGTCCTGTAGATAGATCGCCTTAGAGAAGCTCTCTACAATCAAGCTTCATGCTCATCAGATGGTCACCCTAAAAGGACCTACGTCACTAGACGCAACAGAATTATCCCGTTTTCAGCCCTCTGAAACGGCTTCTGAATGAGAAGGGCCATCGTTACTATTATGTTTTCCCAGTTTTACACCCGCCAATTAAAATGTTCATACGCATATTAGCGCCAGTGGCTTTCGATATGCTATGAGATTGGATGCATGTTAAAAGGATTTCGCGCCGTGCGAGGGTACTATTTGACAAAACGCTAAGAGTGGCGCGCTGAGAAAACTGATGTGTATAATGAAAATCTGCAGCCGTCAATGAGTAATGAAAAGTATGGCTTTGCGCTAGACTTGGCGAGTCAGGTATATGAATCGTATCGTGTAATTCGTGTGATTCGGAAAAAGCTCACCGATCTGTGGAGCCTTCGAGTCGTGTGAAAGTTGAAAACTTTAACAAAAATAGAGGATCAATCGTTGTGATCCGTGATTGCAGCTGATCGGGAAAAAAAGGTTCGTGGCTTATCTTGTGATGTTAATTGGTCTCTTGTTTGAGAAAAACGATAGGCGACAAAGCAGGGGTAGGTGTGGAGATTTCTCGTTTTTGCTTTTCTGACGATCCAGAAGTGGCTGAAGCACGGATAGTCAGCACGAGATATCTTTCCCCACGCGATGTGGACCGCAGCTTATATGTAGATATCTTTGTCTGAGGAATGAGCAGTCCTAGCCCTTACTTGTTTCGGGGCATTTTTTCTTGAGTGCTCTAAAATAAAGGTACCCGGCCCCTATGAGTGTGGAGTGAGCTGGCTTTTTTTGCTATCAGGCTAAATATTTCACAATTTGAATTTGACTTGTGGGATTGGAGAAGCGGGAGGCGGTGTGAGACGCTGAATGTTTTTGGCTAGTCATCTACTGGTGATCACTCTAGGTATTCTACTGCTGTTTCCTCTTCTTGCGCTACTCATGTCTTGAGTTACTGACGGTGTATGTTGAATGGCGCGGTTAAAGATCTGCTATGGTTAATCCGTCTCATTGCTGGTATATTAAACAGGTGTATACAGACAGACTGTTCCGTTGCCTACGCATATTTATGAAAGTTTATCCCTTGCAACGGTAGTGTCCTACCATCAGGTGATTCGTGCACTGGCAAAATAATCATTGAGTATTTCAACTTGACCCGATTGGTTCTGTTGGCTGCCCTCTTATCGATAACTGTAGGACACATTTTACGGCTGTAGGGGATAATACTCTCGCCGTCGGTAGAGATATCACATACCTATTATGGTATGCCGCCGAGACAGCTTTAGGCCCCACGCAAAGTAGATAGAACCGTTGGAGACTGTTTCGCCGAGGAATCTGATTACTAAGACTGACTAAACTGAAGAAAAAATAGGACAGCTGCGGCTGGTGAAGTTGTTGGGTAATGTTGCCGCTATTGTTGGCTGTCTGCATGTTAAAGCAGGGCTAAGGGCTTAAAAGTGAAAGCGGTTTTGGGGTATGTAGGCCTGGTTTCTCTGCAGTTGGCGAAGCCCAATTTAAGAGCTGGAGGTCGTATTTGCAGTAATGCAGCCCAAAATGATGTCTCAAGGATGGGACGACGTGTAGTTGCGTCGTTTGGTGAAATCTCTCCCGCTTGTCCAATGACCTCATCACGAATGGGCATCTCCTCACGTGGGTTCCCTATGCAACAAGATAAGGCCTCCACAGCTATTAGCTCTAGCAAGACAAGGTTAGCTACCTATAGAGGCTTTGTCGTACAAGCTCAAATCTCAGTTGTCGAGAAGCTGCAGGGTTTCATGCGCAGTGCAGATCAATAATTGCAACCCATCCGATCGATAGGGTGTTACAAATAATAGATACCGGTCGTGAGAAGCAAAAGTATTGCATGCCTCATGAATATCTTTTTCCTTAGAATTTCCATGCATAGGTAGTGTCGCAGTCATAGCTTCTCATTCCTCCGCCTTGAAGCAGTTCCAAGTCCGCCACAGATCGCACGATAACTTCCGACGTCGTTTCTGTGGACATCGGACACCAATCCAAAGTTCGATAGATGCGACGTTTGCTGGCTCCTTTTCGTTACACGCAAAGGAATCTCGGCTCTCGTCGGGTAATTCATATCCCTCGATTTGGACCCTCACCTCCTCCTGAAAACCAGCTTTGGTAAATACTTTGACACCCATCTTAGCAGCGGACACGCCAATAGGGACGCGGTCGAGATCTGCGAGGCGTGTGCACCAGTTTGTAAGCCTTGTGCCGTGTCCATGTTTCCAGTAGGCCGGATGTACAGCAAGCGTGGTGAGCCGCATTTGGCCGGTTAAGTACCTGTCGACAGTAAGATAACCGTTAGTTGTGATCTCAGGGATCGATGGATAACATGGAGTCTACTTTGCTTTAGCTGGAGCAGTCGCTTCGGAATACAGTTCCCCGCCTTTGATGCACTGATCTCTTTGCTGTAGGGTTTCACTCTGGGTACTATAGGTTGATGTTCCTAATGAGACTTCGTTAGAGTAATTTCCAAGTCTCAACGTAAAAAATTGTGGTCTTACCCTTTGGTTGAAAGACCCCAGATCGTCGTGAATGGGGCGGAAGTGAAATGCTGGCAACACCGACTATGACCTTGCCATCAGAGCTTGTTTGAGACTTAGAGGGGCTCAACCTTTGTAAAGCTTTGTAGACCTTGTTCGTCTCGTTTTTATCAGGGATTTGTTCGGCAACAAGGACAATGCTGTTGGGATCTAGCATGGCAGCTTCGTACTCGGTCTGATAACTGGCAACAGTGTCTTCTGGAAAAGTATCGTAATGAGGCCTTTGGAAGTGGAATACCGGAGAGTGAAAGAAACCTGCAGCTGCCACGAGTGCTATTCGGTCAAGTTCGTCCAGTCTTGCAAGCCGGACTCCATCGATTTTAGGAAGGGAATCCATAAGTGTTATGTAGCTTCACCAGAGGTCCACGGGTCTTCAGGCGACTTTAATAGTGCTGGAGGGTCCTATTTAGATCAGACAGGCGGTGATTGGTAGCAGCAAGGACATACCCGAATGGTGGAAATAGCAAATGTTAAGTCATGATCAAAACATGTACTGTGAGGCTGTCTTTATCTGTGCACAGCTCTCCACGCAACTAGGTGGTAAGAAGCTTCCCGCACGGGTATCTGCACTTCAGCATCATCGGAAAGAGATTCACTGGAACACAGGTGCACGGGAAGGCACATTTTCGTCAGGCAAAGCCCGTTGGGCAGAGAGCTTGTCGGGTTGCATATGCATTGCAGTGACCTTGGTGGACGGTAATGAGCATATCTACACCGATGAGGTCCCTACTTGGGCAAGCGAAGCGGGCTGACACGCTAGGGGGCGTCGAAATTTCGCGACCCCCATCGCCCTCGTGGGGCACCCAACCACGCTAACTTTCCGCCTCGTTTCTCAGGCAAACAACAGCGTTATCCGGAGCAGGCGTGGCGGGTCCTGATCGGTTTGGCGAGGAAATCGTGGGGCTACATGCGAAAATACAGCGACGGCGACAGTTAGTACAAAGACGACAGCAATAACGACAGCTGGACTGCTGCCGCTCAACGCCCGCTAAGAACGAGATTGCCTCGAAGTCGCCCAGACTGATATCATGATGGGCGTATCCCTCTTCCAGATCCACAGCGCGACAACCATCACCCCCGGAACACGGTGAGACTTCGACGGCTTCAGAACGAGATAGGACAGCGCGCTGCACGAGGAATGGCAGACGGACAGTGGTATTCCAGCCAGAGACGGCAAGATCAGCCTTATCACAACTTTCCGCCTCCCCTTCCCAATTGCCACGAATATCAATCACTTCAACGCTCTGGCTTGGATTCGCACCCTGACCGACATGCACCGATGCGCCACCAGCAGCAGTGGACAACGCAATATCTGCCTGGCCCAACAGTGGATACCCTCGGAGTTACTGGTCAGCCATGGAACGCATCCTACGAAAATGGCTTCCCACGCGTTGTTGTGCGACATCCAGTCGCCCACACCTCAAACGCGCTGGATATCCCGGAGAATAGGTTTAACAACTTAACATTCCACGACTCGGCGCCACATTTGCATTTCCAGACAACAGGCGTATTTGACTCCGGAGAGAATTCGTTATACGGTGCGCCGGATAATGTCACCGTGACTATGGACGGTGGTTACGGGAATGGGTTTGTACAAGTAAGAGGCCCAGTTTAGCCCGCCATTTCCAGAAGCTAACCGGCTAACTTTAGAATACCACAAATGGAGCGCAATATGGCATTTCTTGTACTGCGCCAAGTTTGATGTCATATTTACAAGCCTCTGATTCTTCGTATCCGGCATTCCACCAAATATCTTCCCACTCAACTCAGCTTTACCCGGGATTTTTGGCAGAGCCGCAATTAATAGATGCCTGGAGTCAAACAAATATGGATGCGCAAATAGGTAATGTGGAAAATGGCGCAAGAAGTTTGTCCAGTTCGTCTTGGGGAGTTATCAGCGCCAGACCTAGCACCTCCACCACACCAAATAGAGAGAAGACTTCTGAATCCGAATATGAAATCGTGAGCCATGCTGAATCCCTGAGAAGCCAAGCAACTTCCCACTCCCCTTTCCAGAGGACGGAAGCACCGTCACAAGATTTGTCTCCAGTTGCTCTCCCGGAACAACCACAGCTCAAGACAATCATTGAAGACAAGTCAGTCTCCCGCTCAAAACGTCCTAAGATTGCCTCCTCGTTCAGTCAACGCGCTAGCAAATCAAAAGTTTGCAAGCGGAAAGGTAAAATGAGCGAAGAAGGACGAGCAAAGGCTGCAGATATGAGAAAGAATGGCCCTTGTATTCGGTGCAGGCTTTACAAGCTTGGCGTAAGTTTCCTATATGCCTCTTACGCGCCAATTCTGACGAAATATAGTGCGATGGTAATAATCCTTGTACGAGGTGTCTAAAGGTAACCCACAGCGCTCGTTCCTTTCTCGAACCGTGTTCGAGGGCAAATCTAGATGCTGTGAGTTTAGTGCGTCACAGTGAGTTCATTCACTCCGTTCTTTCAATGCTCGACTAATAATCGGGGGGAGGTAACGGACGCTTCAATCAATTGGATGTCTGCTTTCGTACATATCGATGGATTAGTGTCGACGGTAAATGCCCTAGTATGGAAATTAGATGGAATCTGCCTGGCTCTACTCCTATCGAAGGCTCCCTTTTACCGGTGCTCTTTCGCACGTATCGCCCCGAACCCACAGATGACTTTGATACAACAACGTACCATTGGCAAGTCAATGGGCAAGCTCGCAAGATCGTACTACCCCCTTTCGCCGTTTACGATACTGGAGCGTTACTGGAAGACGTCGAAAAATTCCTACGTGACAACCAACCCGAAATCGAAACTTGGGTTACTAATAAATCCAACGATGATAGACTCGCAGCCCTAACATACAAGGAGGCACTGCGCTATAAATCTCAACCCGGCAGCGATATCATTAAAATGGCCCTCCAAATGCAATGTGGTGCAGTCATGTCTCAGGGTTACGGCTCCGTCACGGATCCACATGTCTCAAAATTGCCTAACGTAGACTACCGAAAATTTGGGCGCTGTGGTTATGAGGCATATGATCGTGCTGTTGACTGCCCTGTTCCACAGGCTATGGGACATCAGTTCGACGTTGCAATATTGAAATATATAAATAGATTACAGAAGGACCTCATAAAGGAACTTAGAAAGAAGATATTCCAACCTGGAATCAAGCCGTGGTATGAGCTCTTCTTGACTTTCTTTATCTTGCTCTCCAATCTTGAATACATACACGGGGGTGCATTGGGATATCTCAACTCGAAACGGAAAACTGTAAGTAGAACGAGCTTTTATTTCCGCCTCTATGTCACTTAGAGCTAATGCATAATGTAGATGTTAGAGAGCCAAGTAAGCTATGTTGTTAAAAGCCAGGTCAAAGAATGGGAATTCTCTGCTGGGGTTATGCTTCAACATTTCCGCTGTGTGCTGCGCGGATTTCTTCCGTTTCAGCTAGCGCGAGAAAATCTTGAAGAATTAAGGGTGCAGGCAAAGCTCGACGAGACATCCGTGGAGTATGTCACTAATATTATCAAGATCTTGGAGGACCAACGTACGTAATACTATCTATTATCAAGTGACGTCGCCATTTGTTTGATTGCTAAGAAATCCTAGGGGAGTTATTTTTGGAAGACTATTCTGTTGATACATCAAGTGAAGGGTCCATTGCCCGACGATGGATTCGTCAGCTCTTCATGGAATCATATGGTTGAGAGATAATAGCTGAGGTCATGGCTTCGCTGGAACCAGTTGAAATTACTCAAGACACTTTAAGTGGTGTTCTTGACTTTGTCATTCAGAAGAAATAATTATTGAGAATACATGAGCCAAACGAACTGAAAGATTGGTCCGATTTGTCGAGCCGGTAAGTTTAAGAGATTCGTTGCCTCGTGGGGCTACTCATGAAAACATCGCGATCATTCCTATCAATTTACCCCCTAAGCCTATCCTTCAGGACGAGTGGAACAGAAAGCATCACAGCCACTTGGATTATCTTTCAGCCATGACTTTCACGGCCACTGATCTTTCGCCAGGGATCAGTGTCTAGTATTGGGAGGTTCTGTTCCCTGCCCTTCTCGAAAGGGTTATTGAAATTATGTAGATAACTTGATGGTTTTGTCCAAGCGTTTCTTGGGTCTCGGAGAAACATGCGTAGGAGATGTCGTGTACTGCGGCGTTGCGCAGGCTTGCCACCGTAGGCTGACCGCGCGTGCATGATGCTAAGGTTATTCATAAATTGGATGTCCCCATTGCGACGATCCAGTTTTGTGCAATACCGCTGAGCAAGATCTTCGACAACTCGGAGTGCATGCAGTTGCTCGATCGAGAGTGAAGGCATCGTATTAGACCGTGGGATTTTCGGGCTTCCTAGCAGCGGTGCTTTGACAAGCTGGCAGATGGGTCTCCCCTCAGCGAAGAACAGGGCGGGTCCGAGGTCAAGGTAGGGAAGTTTGCGCTCTCTAGTAGAGTACAGTCGTCAGCCTACAAAATCGAATTGCCCTTGATGGGCCCAATTCTTGGGGGCAGCTTACGGATGCTTCAGCTCAAATGGCCAGTTCCCTGCTGCCAACGTGTCCAAGACTCCTGGTGCATCTCGAAGCAGTTCATTGTATATTCTGCAGAAGCTCGCCACAAACTGCTCACCACCAGCCATCTCAGAGCCGTCGTTCCTTACGTACATTGCAAGCACGTCTCCAGAGAAACGATCAGCATGGAACTCCTGAGGGTCGAGTTAGCATTCTTTCTCAAGTTTCATTTGGAATATCATTACCATTGCTGAAGGTAGCTTTGACCCGGCGAGGCCCAGGTCCCTCGCCCAGTCCGGGACCACATCGTGGGTGGCATCTCGAATGTGACCTGACAGCCATCAGAGAGAGAGAGATGTGAGCACTGGGGTGAGGCTTACTTAGTGTCTGATTCGCGTATGAGTCGGTAGCACGTTCCGGACAGACATACGACGCCAGCCCTGCAAAAGCGATTACGCTCTCTTCATCATTTAGTACAGCAGAATCCAAGCCTCGCACCACGGCCACACCTCGGCCGTGGTGGATCTCATCGCTGATGGCTGAAAGCCTCCTAGCCAGATCAGGACTCAAGGGGAACGTGTCTTTGCTGATGGATCCTCGAGGCAAGCTGAGTACTGATTGGCAGCGACGCACATCAACCTTACGCCCGGGAAGCTAGGCAAGAAGGCTCTTACATTTAAAGAATAAAACAGCAGCTCTCACCGCCTCAATATCCGCTCTTTCAAGGTTGGTGATATATTGATTTGGTTCCAACTCGTTCCCTTGCCACACCATCCGCCCCTCTACGGATGGCGGCAGAGCGTCGGGCTCTGATTGGATAGAGGGTACAGGCGAGAGAGAACGCAAGCTCTCTAAAGAAGATCTCTGACTGAGGCTAGAGTCCGACATGTTGGGATCGCTGTGGTTTTACAAAATTTTGCCCTGTGCTGTCAACAGCGCATGAAAGTGGGTCGTGAGGGGCCGCAGGAATTCACAACAGTAACTATTTGTATTCTGGCACTGATCTAGTATTGATCTGGCTATTTGTAGACTGACTCTACATGCAGAGCCTCAAACCTTCAACTATCCGTTCCGCTCTCTCGACCAATTCCATACAAGGTGGCTTTAACGCGGATCTCGAGCTGGCAATTATCCCGCCACTACCCGTCAGCTGATAGAGTATTGAAGCGATTCCCGAGAGTAGTCGGGGTATATTTCGTTTTTTTACCTCCGGTTATTCGCTATCCATCTAGCCGGCAGCGTGGATTGGTATCTCCTCTGTGGACGGGGATAAATGTCTGCGATAGCAGAATGCTACCCTGTTCTCGCACACCACATGAGGTGGTGCTATCTTCCCCGTCTTTCACCATACACTGTGTAGCATTGATGCACATGCTCTTCCTGGACTCTCAATCGCCATATTTAGAATTGCTAACCGCTGGTGGAGCAGCTGAACTTATGCGTAGTCGGCCGTGACGACAAGAGCGGAGAAGTATGATGCTCTAGCACTCCGGTGAGTCGACGATGGCCAGTGATTTCAGCAGCGACACTCTAGCCGCTGTGCTTCGAATAGGGCAACAGTTGCCTTATATCAAAACGTGACCCTTGCCTCGTTTCCAGCCCTATCAGTGGATGGCGATCGAGGCTTGATCGCCGGGTTTACGTGCATTCTTCTGGAACATCGCAACAACTTGTCAAAATCTTGTCCGCGTCTTGTCATCTGCATTGATGCCCAAGTCTTGGGAAAGACTACCAACACCGCGAGCTCATCGCGGGGTGGCTACAGCGAGTGGATGGCATCGAGCAAGCATGGGCCAGAACCCTGATTCCTGATATTAGGGCCGTGGACGACGACTGCACGCGTTCGGCGCCTGCGTGCGTGCGACTATTGATGTTATTGCTTTTCTAGTGTTTCGTCCTCCAATGTTGTAGGAGAACTAGAGACTCCAGCCTCAGGCCAAGAGAACGCTAGCGTGGTTGATTCGCATGTCACACATTGGTCTGCGATAAGGCTGTGCAATGGCATAGGGCTGTCGTGCACACCACCGTGCCACGTTCGCCTTACTTTCCGATAATCTTGAATGATCCTGGTAAGGTTGCCATTCCTCCGTGATCAGTAATACCATTTGCTCATCTGGTTGGAGTGGTTGGTTCTGGGGGTTTTGAATTTTGAGAGACGGTGGATAGTTAATTCTAATGGTTGAATTTGAGATGGGCTTGGGACTGGAGAGTACATAGTCATCATAAGAATGCTCCAATCTTGGTTTCTTTGCAGTACTTTTCTGGGGTTCCCGTCAGATATACCCAAGATGCTGTCCCCATAACCGGCGCATTTCGCCATGGCTTTTTACAGAAAACTCTCCGACATCTCTAACACGCCATCGAGCTGCACCCTCGCATCATACGCATACCACTCCGCTGATTCCGTAAAACATTGCTACACAGCCCCACCTGCACTGACGAGCATCCTTTTAACGAGATCCACCAATTCTACCACCAACGAACTATCATCTGCCCAAAGCGCTCACCGTGCTCCCTTGCCAACTTGTGCACTGGAAACACCGCGTTTTTGCTCTCGACCTACTGATTGGCACAGCCTCTGCCTTGCTGGGCCGTCCCGCGCGGCCCAGCCAATCCAGCCAGAGCGACCCATCCGGCATGCGCTCCAGCCCCGCGGCAAATAGCGATGAGGCTTGCTGGGCTGGTATCTGTATGGCCTGACGCAGGTCGCCGGTTTTGGCCTGGTCTGACACCATTGGTCAACCTGTTTCCTGTGAGGGGGGAGGAGGATTGGCGCTTCGGGGCTGTGAATAGTACATTAACCATCTTCCTGCAATTGGTGCTAGGAAGAGCTAGATTACGATAGCTCCGGGGCACTTGGATGCAGGTTCGGTCGAGGGTTCGGACAAGCAATGGTGGGCCGTTTGCTTGCACTTATCTGATCGTAGGGAGATCGAGGATAGGGCGGTATGATGGCCACTTCATATATTTCAGACTCTATGATGTTCTTTGTATTCTTCAGCTATTTTCGTGGTTCAAAGTGTAAGACCTTTTCAAGCAAGCCTTATTATAGTGGAATTGCTCTTCTCTTGTTCACAGCTTCGATGGTTAACGAATCTCCGAACGATCATTTCACCGGCTCCAAAGAATTTCATTTCATCATATAAAGAGCCTTAGAAGTATTTCAAATTGGTAATCTATTGGGTGGGGTGGACGCGAGTTTACTCAGTGTCATTGCATCTTGCCTGTCCTTCAGGGTTGGCATGTTGAGTCCAATTTTGCCACTTTTCTGGAGATATGCGGCCGCTTTCAGTTATTCGACCCGACTGCATATTTTAAACTCAGAGACTGGAGGAAGGATTAGGTCAGAGGGACAGGTGCATCATGAAGTAGTTGTATATCAGGCATTCATGCAGGAAGTTTCAAGCTCCCTGATCACCGGTGTGAAAACCGGCCTAGAAAAGGGATGCTTGCTAAAGGTTGCGATGCGTTGGCCGTTCTTGACTCACACACTAATATGGGTTACGCTTGTTTGTCACAGAGAATGTGGCTCTATTACCTTAGTTTGCATCGCCAGTTCCAGATTTGTGACTGGGATCGTCTGTCGTACCGTGAAGTGGCTGAAAAGGGTTCCCAACTTCGTCTCCTTTGAATCTAGCATTCTCTGCTGTTCATCTTTCCCTGGTTATAACGCAATCAGTGCGGGTTTCATTGTTAAAATTGCACAGTAAAACTAACTCGGCTCGCTAGTTTGGTTAACTTATCAGCTCGATTGAAACATCACCCCACATGATCCGGGATTCGTAACTCAACAAGATTTGTTCTAGTGGGAATTTCGTCAATTGGTAAAGTTCCTGCTCTGGACTTCGTTAGAACACCAATGAGATACGAACACAATTGGCATTTTGCATTATGCCATCATACGGCTCTATGTGGTGCTATCATAATATGCTAAGATGGGTTGTCAAAGACTCGATATCATTACTTTGAAAGGTTAATTTAAAAATAGATAGTCAAGTTCTTACTGAGATGGAGGATTCTTCTCACTTTCATCGACGATGGGGTCTGGTTCAGCTTCCGACATAAGGCTAATCCTGAGTGGCCGCAATAGTGTTGTTTCTCTAGGCGAGCGGCCTGTGAGCACGAAACTTGATTTTAAGAACATCAAATCTAGACCATCCGGATCTCCCCAATCAATAAAAAGTCTCCATCCATAATTGAGGACTGCTGGGGGTGGTATAGAGTCTAGGTGGATCCAGAGTCTCGTTGGAGTGGCGACTTGGTTGCCTGGCGCTGGCTCGTGGCAAATGGCATTATAAAGTGGTATCTGTGATTGCACTCCAAGAGCTTAGCAAGGCTATCGATATCTGTCGGGGGGTAGAATGAGTTTTGAGTGTAGGTTTGCCGCAATGACAGATGGTGTAAGGGACGAATTTTTCACTACGGTCGGATATGAAAAACGATGGCTGGTTTGCGATACTCAGAAGAATACAACTCATCCACCTGGCATTAAGGGCTAGTTCACGGCAAATTCGTTTTTGATGGCTGCTTATCTTGTTGGTGATGATATATTCGATCGATGATTCTTAGCTCGTTAGCCTAGGCCCATTGGTAAGGATGAGATTATCAGGGAGGTAAGCCACCGCTTGGGCCAGAATTTAGGTCAGATCTACGTTTCAGAGCCTAGATACTGCTGAGTGTCATTGCCGGTCGTTCTAGATCTGGTGGGGTGGAGCTCTAGCAAATCTATTCCAGCTGAGGCCTTGGTACGATAGATTTGCCCTAGACCAAGAGCCCCATATACACGTAGTTTCGTACGTAGATTTGATGGATCAAGTAATCCGACTACTTGTCTTCTGTCTTGATAATTTAGACTCTACGGCCTCTACGGAGTCCTCACTTGTAGATGAGACATTTCACCAGATGCGGAGATCTAGGTGATCTCCTATATCTGAAGTCGATGAATTTGTGGACATGTGGCGCTCCGTGGCTTTCTGAATCAAGAATCGTTCTTATCAAGGTAGTATCCCTGGGAGGAGTGGCGAAGAGAAGGTGCTTATGGTGCTGAGGTTGGAACCTAGAGTATGAGTTTCTGGGAATCGACCTTCCATCAGATGAATTGAATAAACATGGGACTGTTTTCTTTCTTAGGAAACTACCGTTTGCGTTCAAAGACATGTCAATTTGAATTAGCGCATCATGAAACTCGTGTTTTGACCACTGACCAATTTGGGAGTCTCTCAAATCCGTGGCATAAAGCTCTCACTGGCAGCTGAAAGTTAGGTAATGCTTTCACGCGCTACCTTAGTAACGGCCACAATGGCAAGGTATTGGAGCTTCATGGTAAAAGGAAGACAGAAGTCTCTCTGGAGCTTTGGCTGGATGAGGGAAGTGGAAGGCCAACAGTCGGGAAATATGGCACTGGGCGGGATGTGTGGCGTCTTGTTGAGTCTGTTGATCTCGTGATGGAAGGATTGTGAGGTGAAGCATAAATAGAACGACTGTTTGGTTTTTCTAGATTAGAAGAGCATAGAAAGGACTGCGAAGAAGTCAAATCAGAGGCTTGCAAAGACGTATAGGTGTCCGTATAGATTGATCTCATATGATGAATGCTGTGGAATGGTTGACGTAGCCTACGATAGAATTATAGGAGAAATGCCCTAGGCCTTGCTCTACTCGTACTTCGCATGTAAACTTCTTGAATCCGGGAACAGAAATGTTGTCATTATCGCCCAGCTGGGGTGTTTTTTTTAGATACACGAAGCCCCTCTATGCGTGTCATGGATTGGTATTCCGGTTAAATCCTTCCGCTTTTTCGGTGTTTCCTTTTTCCCTGAAGCGACGTCTCCAAGCCTTTGGGTCGGTACAGCGACGCGTGAGAAACGATATTGAAAATTAGAGGAGATTCGTGAGGAATTCGGCGAGGTATTTGAGGAAATTTCACGGTATAACTAAATAAAACAAGATCAGTATCCTGTAGTTCTGCTCCTAGCTTTAAATGAAAGCGGTAGCGATAGTTAGCAGTGCGCTTCACTATAGAACCACTTTTGATTCGAGGCGGTGGTCAAATGAGTAAGTCTGAAGGGTATGATGCAAAGTAGGTTCGTAGATGACAATTGTTGTTGTGAATTGCCTGGTCTCTGTGATCATTGTGGTCTTTTGGCGAGCTCTGGGTGAGTTATTTGATGGGTGCTGGATTTGATATTTACGAGTCGATGACATGAAAGTGGTGGAAGTGATGGAGATGGAGGATGGAAGATACGGTGGATCTGGTGGATTTGATTGTACTTAGTAGCAACAATTATCGGTGAGTGTGAGGCTCAAGTGATTTAATTACAGTCAAAACTCCTTAGTACGATACGGTTTGTGCGACCGCAACATAATCTCAAGGGTATCGTTGTATTCCGTACTTGTGTGTAAAATACACCCAAAATTAAAATAGGGTAATGATATAATATATCTATATGTGTGAAGCAGTAATTGAGCGATTGGCTATACCAAAATACATCGCTGATTGGTGTTGCGATATCGTCGACTTTGAAGGCGACGTTTTGTGCCTTAGTAGAGTCGCAATTTTGTCTCTATTACCTTCTTCTTCCTATTCTTTAAAAAGATGAAGCCTTTATAAGGCCTCAAGCGCCTTATTAAGCTTGATTTAAGGCTATTCAATAACTTCCTTATGTGTTTCCTTATCGCGATCGGGCCCTACGTAGAGTTCTATAACGTGCTTAATAAGATTCTCTATTAAATCCTCTACTTCCTTACCTAGTAGCGTAATAAAATTACGAATATCTATTATATCGCGAATTCTTCAGTTACAATACGACGAAAACGAGCACCTCTTAGGCAAGGTTAGAATAAGAGCCAAGAGTAGAAAGAGAATAAGCTAATTAAGGAACTGCAAGAACTCGAAGATTAAAAGGATAGGGAGTACTATACTATCTAGAACACTAGTAAAGTTAAAGACTTAGTTAATTAGGCCATACTTTTCTAATAAATAAACTAGCAGGCTTAAATTAATAGATTAAATATTAAAAACCAATCTAATTAAGTTTAGAACTTTATAGAGGTTTTTATTCATATTTTTAAAAACTATTCCCTTAAATTAAACCTTTATAACTAATTTAAAGTAATATTAAGTACTTATTTATATTAGTTATTTATATTAATATATAATAATTGAAATAGCTTAAATATACTTTAAGATAATTAGGCATAACTTAGGAAAGCTAAGGCTAACCTAAATAAGAGGGACTAGAGAGAGTCTAGGATCTCTAATATTAAAAAGAGATTAAGGAGAGAGGAAAGAAAGATAGTAGTTTATAAGGAATATATAGTTATAATGGGGCTAACCTAGTTATAGTAAAATATCTTAGTAAAACACTTCTTTCTCCTCTACCTACTCTATAGCTTTGTTCATCGAATTGATATTTACGAACTTTATATTTAAATCTATAGCTATCCACTTATAAAAATTAAAATTTAAAGTCCTTAAGCTACGATTATAAGCTATAGATTTAAGCATCTTTATATATAGCCTCTATAGTAAGTCGTTTAAGTTATCAACTTACTTTTTATAAGAGTAACCGTGTAAGGGGTATTTTATCCCTTACTCGGGTGCACTCCCGGGAGCTCTCAGGGGTAGCCAAGGCCTAGCCGAAGGCTAGGCTTGGCACCCCCTTATGAGCTCCTCGGGCTTGCAGCCCTCTTCCTCTCTTCATCGATTCGTCTCTGTACGAGGCTATACCTATACTATTTACCATAACGTAATCTACAAGCATGTGGCCTACACAAGTATGTGGCCCGCCCCACCTAACACGCGATCGCAAAATGAGGCAATTAGTCAACCACGAACAATTGCATTTAATGTAGCTATCTGCTATATGGTTGTCTGACGTCTTGAGCACATATGTGTTGTGTGTTCTATCGATTTGCATATGCTGCACTTGCGTGGTGCTCGTTGCGGTCGCTCGGCCGCTGCCTCTGCTGTAGCCTCCTTATGCCTAGTTTGGGCAGTTTATGCACGAGAGGCCCCTTCTACTGATAGAACACCCCCCCTAACTATATACGTGCGCCTAGTTGCCCTCTTTCCTTTTTAGCGCTAGTTTTCTATACATAGCTTTTTAACTTCGCGTATAAGTTGGATAGCGTCTAATATTACTACTTTATATACCTTGATAATCTAGCTAAGGGCTTATCCTATTAGACTTAGTAGGCTATATATTGTCACGGGACACCCCCGTGATACCTTATACACGTCCGCCTGTTTCCACCGACTTAGCAACCAGAGACTGACCACGAGACGGCAATCTGACAGCAATCTGCCATATTCTGCCAGGACCACTACCTGAATCCTATTCTGCTCCGTGCACGTGTTGACCAAGCAACCAAGCCAACGATATATACCCTTTCTTCCCGTTTTCCTACCTTCTCTCCTTACGCAACATCTTGATCTTATTATACGGTTTATGTACATAGCTTAATAATATCTACTTCGCTACATATTATCATCGCTTATACTCACTCCGTGACATATATACACTATTTAAGATAGTAATTTAGTAGGGCTATCTACTTTTATTAATAACTTTATAGTTATAATACCTATCTAGTAGCCGGGTTTATTAAAATTCTAAATATTCTTAAGAATCTTATACTATATTTGTATATTATAAATACGTATAGGCTTCTTATATTTAGTCTATTAATAGTTATATTTATAATTATATTTAGATTATAGATTATTATAGTAGTTAATAAAATTCCATACCTGGTTCTAATTAATAGTAAGCCCTAGGTCGGTCTATCTAGCGTATTAAATAGCTAGAATACTAGCTATCTACTATATAGCTATAATCTTAGGCAGTATACTATATTAGTCTATTAATAGAATTAACTACCTAAGTCTCTATTCTTATACTAGTATAAGACGACAATTTAGGGGTAGTAGAACCGCGTTATAGTCTAATACCACTAACGCGTCGCTTAACTATCTTTCGGGACACGTTATATATCTTCTTAATATCTCGCAAGGCTATAATTTAGCCTGGCTTGTAGGCTTAAACACCTAGGTTAACTCTACTCTCGGAAAAGAGACTCTTGCTAGTATAATATTGCTATTTAGGTGGTTATTTAATAACGCGCCTCGTGTTAGGTGGGATTGACTATATATTTATATAGGCCACATACTTATAGATTACGTTATCGTCCCCTTCTATCGACTTTCCTATAACATTTACTCGGTTCGCCTACTTCTTACTATATACTTTAGCAATATACCTTATAAACCAAGTCTTTTAATTAGGTATATACTTAATATAAAAGACTTAAATTATCCAATATATATCGCGAGGCTTTCTTAGGGGAGCTACAACGTTAAGCTAATTGCTATTAGCTTATTTAAAGCTTAAAGCTTCTATTAAAGCCTTATTTTTAACCTATAAAGATTTAAAGCCCTTACGCAGATTTTTATAGATAAATACTAAAAGTATACTACCTAATATTAGCGACTTAGTTAATCGAGGCATAAGTATAGCAAGAAGGATTTATGCAAGCCTATATAATTAGATTGTCTATTAACAAAGATCTAAAGCTAAAAAAAGGAAAGGAGAAGAATAGCAACGCCACTTAAAGTATGGTTTTTATATGGTCCCCTAGTTATATTATAGGACTCCCGTTCTATGCGTTACACTATACGCGTAGCTAGCGTTATAGGATTCCCTTCTTTATTTGTTTATTTATTTACATTATTTAGTAGATAGTTTATCCACCTCATTGCCACTATATAGATTTACCTACAGCTGCATTCCTTTCGTGCTCTCTAGCAATCCTCTTAAGTCTCTACATAGCTATTAATTCTTTAAATCCGATGCTTGTTTATCTAGCGTTCGCATATAATATATCGTTATCGTGGCAAGTTACGTAAGAGTTATATAAACTATATATCTACCATAACTAGCTGCTATTTTCCGCCAGTGCTGTAATATTACCCCCCCTTTTTAAAAGCCTACCCTTAGGCTTATTAGGAATAAAGTAAAATTAGGCTATAAAATATAAGAATAGGGTAGCCGCTAAAAGCCTTAGTAAGAAAATATAACTAATTAAACAACTTTAACTACTAGTTAAAGTTCTAGGACATCTAACGATTTTACATAACGCACGAATTTAGATAACCATATACTATAATATGCTCCGTTTATTATCCGTATTAGATTATTAAAATATTCTTATCTCTATACTCTGCTAGCAATTTATTATCTTTATTACTCTAACATTCTATCTATTTATCTAAGTACTTTAGCGGTTTAAGTTTATTAGGGCAATGGTTATAGAACCTCTAAAACTTATAGAGAATACCTACAAAGTTCTATATAGGGTACTAAGTAGGGTTAAGGTTATATCCTTTCTAGCTAACATAGTACTTTAACGTTCCCCTTATAAGTTTATAGGCTAGTATCTCTTTAATTTCCTATTTATTATTACTATTAACTTAAATTAGTAAAGGGGGTTTATTCTTTTATCTAGGTAATAGGTTGTTCGCGGCTTTCTATAGTTTATTTAGAGAGAAGATAGGGTAGAACTTAATTAATTCTAGGAGCTTTACTTTATATAAGTTGCCTATTTTCTTAAGGACCTTATATAGTCCTACTATTTAATAGTCTAGCTTATAGCTAGCCCGTTCCGTCTTTTAGTTCTTTATTATAACCTAAACTATATTACTTATAGTAATAGTTAGGCTTATGCCTATACTTATTTACCTACCATTCTATTAATTTTTAGGCCTTTTTTAAATTTATATAGGTTACTATCTAGGCTTCTTTTAAGCGCTTAGCGTACTACTAAGCTCCCTTATAAGATGGGTTTTTATATATATTCTAGGACCCTTTTAGTCTTTCTTAGTTAAAGCTTATATAGAGTAAGTAGTCTATTTCTAGTTAAATAGGGGCAAATTTAGTAGAGTTATAGAGTAGGGTCGCTTGGGTATAGTCTATTAGGGGTAGTAGTTTAACCTAATTATTCTAGAACTTAAAGTAGTTATTAAAGGGCCGGAGTCTCTAGTCTAAGTATTAATTTATAATCTCTATCTAATCGTTTATTCAGAGATATTATATTATAGAAAGCCTTAGCCTAATACCTAGGATCTGGGTAAACTTATTCTAAAAGGTTAATATAAACTACGGCCCATAATTAGATATAATAATATCTAGTAGTCCGTAAATTTAGCAGATATAGTAGATATATAGTTAGGCCGCCTCTTTAATATTAATATCCTTATAATAGGGAATTGAGAATAGGCGCTTACTAAAGCGGTCAACTAGAATTATAACTATAGTATACCCGCCGCGGTCTATAGATAGCTTATAAAAGTCTATAAAGATATATTGCTAAAGGCGGTTAGGTATTAGGAGGGATTTTAATAGTCTTAGGATTTTATCTTATAGTATTATAGTTTTATAGATACCGGTTAATATCTGTAACTATTCTAGGCTAGTAATAGCAGTTACCTATAATCTTATAAGTTTTATTTTTTTAGGGTAGGCTATAAAGACCTAGGTATATACTTCGGTAATAAGCTAAGTCTATAAATTCTATTCCTCTACTACTACCAGCTATTCCTAGTATTTAAGTAGTCCAGTTTTAAGGACCTATAGGCTAATATTATTCTGTACTTTATTATAGTATTTTTATTAGAGAGGGGGGAGGGGTTATATAGTTTACCTATAATAGTTTATTAATAGTATTAGGTTTTAGGAAGTTAATAGGATATACTTTAGCGCCTAAAGAGTTTGTATTTAGTTCTATCTATATTTAGGGGTTAAGATATTCTAGTTATAGTAGCGTCTAAGTCTATAATATAATTTTTACAGCTCTTTAGTTGCCTAGGTCCTATTTACGCCTTATAAGGGCATCCGTGTAGTTTATAGCGCCAGCCTATATATAATTAGGAAGTTAAACTAGAATAGGATATCTGCTTAGCGCGCCTACTGGGCTGTAAGGGCCTTTATTATTATAAAATATTTTAAGGCCTTATAATTAAAGACTATCTAAATAAGTTTAGGGGTCCCTTTTAGCTATACTCGCTAATGCTAAAAATTAGAGATAATAACCAGCATTTCTTTATTATAAATTAGGTAGTTTGGCTTAGTATCTACTATAGTTTTTAAGTAGTAAGTAATAGGGTGCTATTCTCTGTCCGTCTGCTTCTAGAAATAAACGTTAGTAATAATACTATTTAAAGTATTAGTTTCTAGTATTAAGGGCCGTTCTAGGTTAAAATAAGTAAGTAAAAAGGTAGAAGCTAGCCGTTTCTTAAGCTTATTAAAGGCCACCTATATATATAATTAAAGTAGAAAGGCTAGTTCTTATAGGTAAGGCGGCTAAGGGACTAAGTAATTCTACTATAGTTTTTAATAAAGAGCTAGTAGAAGTTATAAAAGCCTAAAAATAACTATACTCCCTTTATAATTCTTAAGTATACCTAGTTAATTATAGCTGTCTTTTTTTAAGTCTGCCTTAATTCCGTCTGTACTAATAATAAACCTTAGGTACTTTACGTCACGGCACTAGCAGAAAATGGTAGAACTTGGCAGAACTTAGTTAGTAGAACTTGGTAGAACCTTGCGGTTACATAACGCGAAGGTCTTATAAAACCTCCAGCGGCGCTACTCTTTTCCCCCTTTCCTTTCTTTAGCTTTAAATCCTTGTTTATAGATAATCCAATTATATAGACTTACACGTCCCTCTTATTATACTCGTGTCTTAATTAACTAAGTCGTTAATATTATCTAAAGCTTATCTACTCTTCTTTTTAAAAAGGAACTTAAATATATCTATAGACCATAAATAGGATAAAGATATAGAAACAGACCTAAAGGATATTACAAGAACAACAAGAATAGAATAGGGCTTTAAGGATAGGATAGAATTAAAAGGATATATATAATATAACCTAAAAGACCTATATAGACTAGAGCTCCTAAAGAAACCACTAGAAATTACCTAATACTCCTACTACCATGCCAAGAAATATAGTAGCTGGTAATGTAGCTATAGGACCCTTAACTACCTCTAATAGTAAAATATTAACTAACTTAAACTCCTAAAAGGAGCTCGCGGTAGTTAATACTAAAATTAAACGACTTTAAGAGCTGCTTAAAACTAGGGACACCCCTATACCTAGCAATAGGTTATTAGATACCTAAAGACTTACTATTATCCTTAAGGCCCTAGCCTAACGTATAGTATTAGCATCGTTATAGTCCGTAAAGGTTGCGGAACCCCTATTACTTATAAATGGAACTAATCCTATATTTAATAATTAGAAGCTTTAACTATAAAATAAGCTTAAAGTTAATACGGACTATTTCCCTACTATTTAAGCTAAAATGGCCTATATTTTTAGCTACACCGGTAGGGATATATAGACGTATCTACGTCCGCAATATGCCTAGGACTTAATAAACTCCTTCCTCTCCAGAGAAGAGATAATTAACTACTTATCTTCTATCTATAAGGACCTCTTTAAGGTATAAAACGCCCGCCTTAATTATAAAAGCCTAAATATAAAAATAATAAAGACCTTTTTAGCCTTCTAAACCTACTTTCTATACCTAGCTAGCTAAGCCTAAATTCCCTATAAAGACCTAATACTAGGCCTCTTTAAAAAGCTTACCCTAGACCTATAGCGCGCTATATTGCTAGTTTTTACTGCTATATAGACGCTAAAGGTACTTACGGACTACTGCTTAGCTATTAACTAAAGCTCTATTAAATTAAGGTATAAACTAAGCAGTATAAAGCTAGAAGCTTTTTAAACCAGACTATAAACACTATAAGAACGGCCTATAGTGCCCTAGCATAATTAGTAACCCCTATAGTACTAGCCATATAGCCTACTATTAATCTAGTAGCTAGTTACGTAGCTAGTCCTACTACGGGCCTAATATATACTCGGCCTATATATAGCAACCCCTATAAATAAGCCCTTAGTAATTAAGGAGCTTACTTTTTATATAGCTACAAGGACTACTTTACTAAGGACTATTAGATAAAGGCAAAAGTAGATAAGGTTTTATTAATTTAGGAGGATAGTATAGAGTTAGAAAAAGAGGGCCCCTAAAGAAAGACCCCTCTTTAGGGTTAAAAGAGATTAGTATATTATATATTAATCTAGGTTAGCTAATTAGTAGAAGAAGCTATACTATCTCTTATACTTTATTCCGCAATAAATATTAAGTTTTAACCTCTACTTTAGCTAACTCTAGAGTAAATATTTTTACCTTAATAGATACCTAGTGCGCCGTAAAGCTAGCAGACTTTTTAAATGCGCCTTTTAAAAAACTGCCTAAACTAATTTCTATTTATGGGTATAATGGATAAATAGGGCCACCTATTATAACTATCCTACGGATTTACTTTTATATTAACGAATAAAGGTAATATAATGTCCCCTTCCTTATTATAGACCTTAAAAGCTATAATATAATCTTAGGGAGAAAATGGCTATCCTATTTAGGCTTATAACTTAATATATAAAATAGGCGTCTTATATAGCCTAAAGCTCTACCTCTAACCCCTTCCTTTATAAAAGATATTAGCATTATAATAGAGAACCTTATACGGCCCTAAATAAATACTATTTACTAAGCTAATATTATGCATAGGAACTAGGCCTTTAAAAAAGATATATAGTATAATTAGCAACGGATCTATATACTATACCGCCCTCAGACTACCTATACCCTACTACTCATACTAGAAACCTAAAAAGTTAGTAATAACCTAGCTAAGCCCTTAATAGGAAACTTAGGTCCTATATAATTATAAAGGAAAGTAAAAAATACTAGACGCTATACTAAACTAATAGACTAAAAGGATAACTTATAGAAAATAGAATATAAGCTAAGGAAGATTATAAACTCTATATTGTAAAATACGGCCTAATAAAGGTCTATAAGGAAACCTACGGATTTCCTACTAGTTAATATCTGCTATATTAGCGCCGCAAGATTCTACTAAAACTTGGTTTAACCTAATACTATTACCTTTACTACTAGCTTATATAAAAACGATTAAATAATTAAGGAAAAGAAAAGTAAACTTAGTAGATAAGACGGTAAGCTTATAGGTAAGGAGCTAGTGGAATAGAAACTACCCTATTAATACTAGAAGTTTAAAAATATATTCTCTAAGGCAGCGTCTAATAGACTCCCGCCTTACTAACCGTATAACTATAAAATTAAGATTAAGCCAGATAAAGAAAATACCCTTAACTTTAGCCTCCTTTACTAGTAGTCTATTTATAACGGAACCTTATAGCAAGAACTACAGTGGGCTCGTTATTAGGCTAGGTGTATAGGTAATATAAACTAAAGTTAACAATATAATAACAACTAGTAGAGTAGTTACCCAATAGATTAACTTTAATTGTATTCTAAGAATCACTATAAGGAAGGAACTATCTAGGTAGGGACTAAGGGTCCTTAAATATACAACCATATTCCTAGGAAATCATTTTTATACGTAATATACGTATTATACGTATTATATATACATTCCTTCTATACACTATATATACTGCGTATAACGTTATATAACCTTAGTTACCATTCCTTATTATATAGCTCTATCGGCTCTATCCTAGACTATGCTTAAATTAACTAACTAGCTTCTTCTAACTCTTCCCTAAGTAGTTATAATATTGTACTTAAAGCGTCCATAATACTATCTCCCTCCTTTTTATCTTTATCCTTAAAGATTCCTAATATCTCTAAGTTGTTTACTAGAGGTATAATATCCGTCTAATTAATTTAGTTAATATTGTTACTTATTATACCTAAAGTAATTTCTTC
>Ga0307515_10004436_pt1 | contig 29062 bp, 22 predicted proteins | sample 17_EM_MG_FD_194513 | JGI IMG/M metagenome (GOLD analysis project Ga0307515, IMG submission 194513) | Populus trichocarpa ectomycorrhiza microbial communities from riparian zone in the Pacific Northwest, United States - 17_EM | ecosystem: Host-associated > Plants > Roots > Unclassified | place... | reverse complement strand
AGGCTATTTTTACATTAGATTTGGTATATTCGCTTACCTACCCGTCTTAATATTAATACCAAAATCGTGCCAAGACTTACTATTTATAGTATATATTTGCATTAGATTCCTTTAGAGCTCCAGAAGCCAAATTCTAAAAGAATTAAATAGACTGGATTTGAGCTTAAATCTAGTCCAGTTTAGTCTAATACAATCACTAGGTCCTTAGAGCTAGTAGTAGCTACTATACACTACGCCTTATAGGAGGCTAATAGTAATATAGGGGCGCAATACCCTATATACTACCGGTTCCTATTTCGCGTTGCCTATAAGAGTTTCCTTATAATAGGCTAACCGTGTCTTATAGAACGGGTTATAGACTAGGTCCTACTAGGCAACCTACTCTACCCTATTCTACTAACTAAGCTTATATCCCCCCCTTTTATAAGCTAGCCTATATCTCTAACTATTAAGTCCTCGTCTAACTAGCCTATATTTCCCCTATAGCCTCCCCTATATTATACATTAGGTTATATACACCACGCCTATTAAGACTCTCCTGTGAGTCACCCCTTAACGCCATAGGGCTGTCAAAGCTGGCCTATATTTCCACTGCCTAGAGCTTTACCCGTGTTTCTACCTCGTTAAGCCATCTAGTCGCCATCACGTCGCTATCGCGTTGCTATCGTCCAGGTCGCGCGCACTACGCCTATTAAGACCCTATTTTAAGTCACCTGGGTATGCCAAATACCAGATAGGCCCTTAGAGGGGCCTTAACGAGTTCTCTAGATAGGGTTTTAATAAGTTCTTCGTAGTGGCCTTAGGGCCTTAATAAGTTTTATATAAGGTGCCTATAACGCATTAACCTTAACAAGTTCTTATAAAAAGAGGTTCCCTACGCCCTCGCCGCGTCCCCTTTGCGATTTTAGAGCTAGTGCAAGCCTAAGGGTGTCCTGTTATACGCCTAGGGCGCGTCTACGTTAACTAGCTAGATAAGGCCAGTTTCGGGCCTAGCTGTAAGCTAGGTAGTTATACATCGGGTAGTTTTCATATCCTAGTTTCCCTTAATAGGCCTCCCTAAATAGTAGAACGGGAGCTCTAGGCGGAGGCAGTAAGGCTCCTAGTGTTATTAAGGGCGATGCTTTGAACGTGTCGCAGGCTCAACACCACAGAACCGCGACACCAGCGCACTGCATGCGCTGCGACAGCTCTCTACCATCGCCTCTGCACTTGGCCATCATAAGGAATGAATTCCCAATGATGTTTCCACCCGCGGCAACGTGGACGCGTACAGTAGGGCTTCGCGGGCTAACAATTAGATATAAAAGATTTAATAAAAGGTATTAGAAATAATAAAGGTTATTAAATTGAAAATAGAAATTACTATACCTTTAATAAATAACTTAGAAATATAGGATATCTTTAAGGACAAAAATAAAGAGGAGGGAAATGGTGTTATAGACCTTATATTAGTAGTAGAATAACAACTAAAAAGAGATATAAATAGGTTAGTTAAGATAGTATAGGAGGCACTAGAACTAATTAAGCTATAAAATAAGGGGTAGCTAAGTTACGTAGCTAGTTATATTATAAGTTTAGAATATAGAAATATAGGAACGTGGGAATATAACGTACTAACATACTAACATACTAACGTACTTAGTATATTTCTTAGGCGCAGTATTATATATTTATAGGACTATAGTCCCTATCTAAATAGTTCTCTTTACAGTAAATCTTAAAATATAATTAGAGTTAATCTATTAGGTAACTACTCCACTAGTTATATTATTATTAATAACTTATTAGTTACCTATATACCTAGCCTATTAATAAGTCTACCGTAGAATTTCCTACAAGGCTTTGTTATATTCTCCTTACCTTAAAAGGTACTAGCATAGCGGCTAGTAAAGAACTATTGCTAGAACTAGATAACTGTCGCTATAACTAGATAACCATTACTAGAACTTATTAGAAAATAAGCCCGCAATAATATTATATAATAAGACTTATAGGAGAAAACTCTTAGCAGGAATCTAACTAATTAGACAACTTTAACCGGCGGTCAAAGTTCCTTAAAATCTCTTTAACCACCTATATAGAAAATAAGCAATATATAGAGTTTTAGCTCTATAACCTCAATTTAATAGAACTAGATTAACCGTCCTAGAGCTAAATAACCATTGCTAGAACCAGACGACTGTTACTAGAACTAGATGACGACCTTTTAAACAACTAGCTAGCGAATACTACGAACGATTCAATTGATCGATTTGATTCAATTCGATATCGGCCTATTACCGAATTGAATTAAGGCCTCCTAGGGAGGCACCCTAGACGACCACCGTTCGAATGTATAGCAGCGAACAACCATAGAGAACGATCTGGATCAATTAGAGCCTTTAATCGGGCCGACCTCTCCCCCGAATTACACAGGTAGGCATAAACAGGTAGGCACGACAGGCAGGCATAGGCAGGCACAGGCAGGACTTGGCAGGATTAGTGCGCTATTCTAATTGGCCCAGGAGTTTGCAGGAGTTTTTTAGCGTCCGTGCATCCCCGAATCTTCTGGATTTATGAGATAAGCACACAAAGCATTTCCTGTGCCACTCTTGAGCCGTGATTGTCCAAAGTTTTGAATCATGAACTTCGAATGCCTGTCATAAAGAAGACATAGGTAGTTGTGAACCCTCCGTTTACCAACGTGAACGGATAAGTACCAAAAGAAAATCGCCAAAATCGTCAATAAATTCCCATCCGTGTTCTCAGCTAGACGATGAGCCCGGACATTAGCGAATTGTGCACTTAGCGGCAAGCTCTCCTAGCCTCTCATCGTTAAAGTCCTCTACGGCAGGACCTCTGTTAGCTTGGCTGCGCGTTGGACCAGCAAGCTCAGCATTAACCCAATTCCTCTCGTCTTCGTCAAGATTTGCCCACGTCCATTTCAGCTCGCACTGCGCGGGGGCTTCCTCAACGATATGGCGGATATAGTCTTTAATAAACGGTAGGTAGACTTGTTCCTCATCAGAGGTGATACACATGGTGAATGCGATGACGATCTTAAGCATTTTGAGATTCGTCAAGTGTTTTATGAAGCTCCAGGGAGAGTGCAAGATGATGGAGGAAAAGTCTCCACGGAGAAGGACTGTTAATATGTGGAAATGTCTAAAAGAAGGATGCGGAGACTCATAGGAACTGAACAAGCCAGGTTCTTCGCTATTGTGTACAAATCGAAAAGAGTTCTTCCCATAGAGAATTTCAATTCCTTCATTATAAACTTGATGGCAAGTGCGCAGGATATTAGTGCCAAGGCTAGTGCGAGGGTTTGCTGTCCTTGCTTTATTTCGCCCGCTTTTGCGATACGAAAATCGTACTCGTGGCTCATAATCATCATTCCAGCTCGTCAAGTCGATCGCTTTGGTGTTTACTAAAGAGCATTCGTAAATCATATCCCGGAGTTCGCGAGGAAGATCGAGGAAACACATCGGCGTAGCATTCTCATCATGATTGTCTGACATGGTGAAAGGATGAGGGTGAGGTTTCATGATCGCCGCAAGTCGATTCCACATCGGAACGGCTTAAACCTTAAGCGCATGAAGAACCCCTCGAATTAATAAAGCCTGCAGGTAGAATTATCCCTTAACCCGCTAACCAGCCTATGTAGATTTAATTAATACAATACCATCAACTATGCCTTCTAATCGTACTTCTAATGATGTAGACCTTATTCAGCCGACTTAATATAATGTTCAACCAAATCGAGTTGCTAAAAACTATTTAGCAAATACTAACGGCTTCATACCCAATCACGACGATTTGATTGTATTGAATTTTGGCGGGTTCAGGGATAGTTCGCATCACGTGCTCCCCGACCCAATGCAAATATCACCTACCATATTATAAAAATTTAGTCGTTAAGATTGAACCTGCAAAGAACTTCTAGTCCTTCTGTTCAGATTAGACATTAATATCGAAGATCGGAAATATTTACAGACCGCATTCGTGGGAAACTTACATATGATGGAGCACACGAAATGCGAGGTAAAAGGCTATACTATGCATGAACCTTATTTTTTGCATACCCCTGGGAGTAGCAATGGCTCAGCATGTTCTACTTACTGACGGCCTTGTTCAGAATCATAAGCCGGCCTGTGAACGCCACACTGCAATGGGATTATCATGGACTGTATCCATTAATCCGCCGAGTTGTGTCCATCTGTTATCGATAAGGATTTAGCCAATCAGATCAATAGGATCAAGGCTCTGTAACCACACGCGACTTTTGATTCTGGTGTTCCGCACGGACCATCTACTAGATGGACGCCGGCGGGTTAAGGGATAACGAAGTATAATCCAAGAATCCTCTACACATATCGAACAAGACACATATTAGAAGGCTTTGTTCGATGCATGAAGTATTGCTGCTCTAATCGAAGCGTGCTTATTCAAGGTCAGTCACATAGGAGTTATGCACTTGATCGATCGTTCTAATCGTAAAAGGTTAAATACCGCGGTAAATTCGATTTTTGGGGATTTGAATCGCCTTTTGCAAGTAAGCTTGGACCTGGGTTACCTCAATGTCTATCCAATTGCTCCTCTACCTAAAGCCAATTACTTGCTATTTCCCCCTATTTGAGCACGCCATCTTCATCATCGTCATCTGCATTTTTTACGCTAGCTAGCTCCAGAGTCTCTCCTCCTTCACTCTCATTACCAGCACCGCTCTTATCTAGTTCTTCATCGCTAAACCTTTCTCCAGAGAAAACATCACCATCCCCAGTGGCCAGTAGCGGTTCATTGCCCGCAGTACTTGTACTCCCAACTTTATTTCCTTCTTCTCTTCTACCAATAATAACACTCCCAGCTACAAGTAGCGCAGCACCCAGCCACCACAGCCCTGGCAAGGACTCCGAAAATATCAAAGCACCGAGAAATGCGGTAATCATGAAATTTGCCGAAGTATTTATGATGCTCACGCGGACTGTCGATGTAGCGAGTGTCAAGGCGCGAGTAAAGAGGCCCCACATAATAGCGTTAAAAAGGAGGTTGAGGGCGAAAAAAAGCTGTGGAACGTTAGAAAGTACATTCCATTGCTGTTATACCAGATTGCGGATTGCATACACCACGGATAAAGAACTCGACAATCTTATTAGAAGGACTGAGGTGTAGGCCCCTTGATATTGCGCTTGCCCATGATGTAGTGAGCTCTGTAGTGGTCCTAAACAATATAGTTATCGTATTAGCATTCGCAGAGGGAATCTTTAGGAATTTTATCTGATGAACGTACAGCTTCGCAAATACACCGTTGAAAGCTGCGCAGGCCCCGCTAGCTATTGCAAGAACTAGCCACGCAGGTTTTGCTCTTGCAGCCTCCATGATGAGTCCGGATTCTTAGAGGCCTCCGCAATGTCTCGGAGGGGCATGCTGAGCAGTAAGGGGAAGTGAGGTTCCTTTCACCGGGCCAAGCTTCCCCTTTTAGAAAGGCGCTATCGGCAGCGATAACTTGGGCTGAGGCTCCGTGCTCATTCAGACCTCTCTAATTCACTGGAAGGTACGCAGCAACTTTCAAATAGAGCGAAATCCTTTCAAAGGGTTATAGGCAGTCAATTCATAATATTTTTAAATTATGTACTTTTCATATCAAGCAATACAGGCTTAGGTATCCCTTGCAACGTTGATTCGTGTCCTATTCTTATCGATAAGCTCCAGCCATTAGATCGCTAGGATCTTTGAGCCGTGATAAGGAATATAAAGCTCAACATATATATATTTTAATATCTACACTCAATCCTTGGTAGAGATTCGTTTGGGATAGGCGTTCTAGCAATCGCCCTTCCTACTGAACAGAATTCTGCGAAGCTTCTGCCAGCTCTGATTCTGGTGTTCCCCACGGACCACCTACAGTAGGACACCAAACGTTGCATGGGATTGGGGTAAGCTTGAAGGGGCTTGTAGCCTGTCTTATCGCCTAGGTATCTTCAATTTCTTGACGATGCTCGAGCTCAGGATGCTAGTGTGTGCAAAGATTTGAGAATTGGTAGATTGCGCACGTTGTGAGGCGCAAGTTCACAGAAAGGCGAGCCTTCGTTTGATTTATCTGGAAATATTTAGGAAAGAAGGGCTGGCGAGATTTAGTGTACCTGCAAAATCTTGGCGCGATTTTGGGAAAGCTCGGACCACATCCAGCAAAATAATTTCGTGGGGTTGACTTTTCAAAATCCATTATCACTGGCTAGCATCGTCCGCAAGGCCTGGGTAGGCCGACCTTTTCACCATGGCAGACGACGGCATGCTACTCAATTTCTCTGTTGGAGATGGAATCACTACTGCTAAGCCCTCATTTAAGGGTGGGCGTTGGAAGGATAGACTAACAGCGAAGAAAGCAGCATTGCACTGGCAGAAAAAGGTGGCAGGAAGTTTGAAACCCACACAAAATGGAAGACAGCATAGGAGTCCAGATTCTGAGGGGTCGAAAGGGTACATTGGCCCAAGAACCACAAAGAAGCCTCGAATTAATGGAGAGTTCAAGCCTGCATCGAATAATCATACAGCGTCCAACATAGCAAAGACTGGCACAGGTGGACACGAAACTCAGAAAGGTCACCAGAAACAAATTATATCTTCTCTATTCACTTATAATCCTACTTCGACCACTATATCAATACCTCAAAATGATACTCAAGATGAGCCGCCCGTCGAACCCTCGAATGCACCTCTGACCAGCAAGCTCGATACTTTCACTTCCCTTGGCCTTTCTACAACTTTAGCAAGCCACCTACTGCATAAGATGGACCTGAAGGCACCTACGGTAATTCAGAAAGTTGCCATAACAAAGTTGATTAAGGAGGATTCGGATGCTTTCATACAGGCAGAAACTGGGTCAGGGAAAACGCTGGCATATCTGTTACCAATCGTGCAGAGGATTATAGAGCTATCGGAAACCCTAAAGAAACAAAATGTCGAAGATGGTCTTGATGCCGTGCACAGAGACTCTGGGCTCTTTGCAATTATCCTTGCTCCAACTCGAGAACTAAGCAAACAGATTGCTTTGGTGCTGGAGAGCCTGCTCCGCTGCGCCCACTGGATTGTGGCTGGGACTGTTATTGGTGGGGAGAAGAAAAAATCCGAAAAAGCACGCCTGCGGAAGGGTATCAATATCCTGGTAGCAACGCCGGGCCGATTGGCAGATCATCTTGAACACACAGAGCGGTTGAATGTTAGCAATGTGCGTTGGCTAGTGCTTGATGAGGGTGATCGGTTGATGGAGCTTGGCTTCGAACAAGAAATCCAGAAGATTGTTGGGAATCTAAATCTCCGGATGAGAGCTACGAAGGATCCAAAGTTCAGGATACCAGGGTTACCAGCGAAAAGAACAACTATCCTATGCTCGGCAACTATGAAGATGGACGTTCAACGTCTCGGAGAAATCAGCTTGAAGGAGGCCGTACACATTCACGCCGATCCAACAGATACCAAGGATGTGGGTGGCATTCAAGACGCAAAGGAGAATGGATTCTCGGCCCCGGCACAACTGAAGCAGTCGTATGCCACTGTCCCAGCTAAGCTACGCTTAGTTTCTCTTGTCGCATTCCTCAAACGCGCTTTTGCACGCAAAGGGTCCGTTATGAAAGCAATTGTCTTCATCTCTTGCGCAGACTCTGTCGACTTCCACTTTGATGTTCTTACTAGTCAGCTCGATACCGAGTCGACCTCAGACTTGGCCGAAGATAAGGAGACGCCTAAGGAGCAGACAAAGCAGTCCGGGAGCAAACAGAAGGCCACCAAATCCGTTACCCAGTCCAATCCCACTACGCTTGTAGTAACTCACGCGCCTTCTCCTCTCCTGTCACCACCAACACATTCCATCACAACTTATCGTCTTCACGGCTCCCTCCCGCAAGCCCTCCGCACTTCGACCCTCGCCCGCTTTACTAAGAGCTCTGAACCATCCCTCCTACTGGCCACTGATGTTGCTTCTCGTGGTCTCGATCTTCCCAACGTGGATCTGGTAATCGAATTCGACCCCGCCTTTGCGCGCGAAGACCATTTACATCGTATCGGCCGCACAGCACGAGCCGGCCGCGACGGCCGGGCATGCATCTTCCTAATGCCAGGGTGCGAAGAGGGCTACGTTGATATCCTCAAAGAAGACAGGAAGGAAAGCGAAGCCCGGCTGCATATCGGACGGCAAGATGCAAATGAAATCCTCAAAAAAGGCTTCACGTTATCCGAACCAAACCAGGGCCCAAAAATTGCCAAAGCGGAGAAGATTGGATATGCGGAGAAAGCGACAGAGCTGCAGCTTGCTATTGAACGTTGGGCGCTTGCTTCCCCCGCTCGGCTGGAGAGCGCTAGGAGAGCCTTTCAGAGTCATGTTCGGGCATACGCTACGCATGTTGTAGCTGAGCGGAGGTATTTTGATATTAAAGAGTTGCATTTGGGACATTTAGCGAAAGCCTTCGCGTTGAGAGAACGCCCTAGTGGGATGAAGGTGCCTGGACTGAGGACGGGAACTGGAAGGGATGGTGGGAAAGGAGTTGCTAAAGCAAAGAGAACAGAGGGCAGGCAAACTACGAAGGCGGGTGGAAGTACAAAAATGGATTTGGGTGTTCCTCGTGCTGGCGAAACGGAGGAAGAAGCAGCGAAGATGAGGAAGGCCGTTAGGGCAAGGGAGAAATTTATGAGAGGGGCTGGTGTCGCCGATGAGTTTAACCTTGGTTGAGGTATTGCATGAATTCTGAAGAGATCTCAATGGTATTTGTATTATGAATTTATACCCATGCTGTTGCAATAGTCTTCTACAATACATAGATATTGGACACATGTCTACAATCAGCTTTCCGAAGGCTCAGAGCGTATTCGAGGCCGCGAAGGGCAGTTTGCCATCGCTAGTATAATTAGCAACATTACCAAATAGGGTTACTACGGTCAGGCTGGACAAACCTGTGACATTACCCTCATACTGGCATTAAATAGGTCCAGCTCCTATATTTTGCCTCTGCGTTATAGAGGACATTCTAATCCCATAGTGGAGAGAGCTTGTTCTGGACTGAGACAACGCATCATTGGTAATGTTTTCAATAATCAACAAGATGAAATACCCTGCAACAGCCATGCTTGATGTGGCTAATATTGCTCTTGATATGCTTTATGTCTTAACAACTTCCTTCGTTAATATAATCATAGGTCCGGCTGATTATGCATCTTGAAGCTCTTCTTCGCTCGATCCGGTGCCCGGTTTTTGAACTGTTCGCCGTTGATCTCAAATACGAGCGGCTTAAGCTTCTCCTGTCCTTCTTTCGCAGCGAGCGGGACTTCGAATCTGAAGATTGTATGCTCCTTGGGAATGGCTAGAAACTGTTATCAGTGGTTATACCAACCATTTAGAGAAAAGTCCAAGGCTCACTCTTCATCACATCCTTGCTTGTCACAATCTCAACCACAAACATAGCATCCCTGACTACAATGCCTTTCAGCCCGACACGGCTCACACACCTACTCCGCACAACCTCCACTAGCGCCCCGTGCATATCCGCACTCGCAAGTACCGGTCCAGCGCCGGCAGGGCTCACATACTGCCCCTTCCTCTCGAACACGGCAACCCCATCACTTCCAGGATCCCCAGGGTCCCGCTCTAGCCCCAATATCTCTCGCATATACCCGCACCATAGCCGGTGCAGCGGTTCATAGATGCTGTATTTTTGTTGCGCCTTCGGGATATCGTAGAGACACAGCGCGCGCTTCTGTGCGGCAGAGAGTGGGCGTGGTTTGTGGGACTGCCGCTTTTTAGCCGCAGCTTTGCGGGCAGCGCGAACCTGGCGACGTGTTGAACGCGCGGAGGGAGTTGGCGACGAGGGACGGAGTGGGAGCGGTTTGTGCAATACGCGCTCGGTGAAGATACGGTTGGCGGTGGTGGGCGAGTGTGCGCGTGCGAGGAGACTGTGCGCGATGTGTTGCGCCTCCTCGACGGCGGCTTGGTCAGTCATGAGAATGGTGAGGTTGACTTCGTAATACAGATCTTCATAACGAAGTCACAGGATGATTTAACACTGCGGAATCGTGCATGTCTTGGCGCGATTGATCCCCACTCTGGTTCCTCATCGGGTCGGCCAAGGCTTGTTCTGAATGACCTCAGAGTGCAGCTAAACAACATACAACTCGTACCCCTTCTCTTAAACTCAACAACCCTGTAGATAACCCTGTCTCGGCTTTAGTTATAATCTCAAGAGTATGCCTTAGGACCCCGGTGACTTTCGCCAAGAAGACGTGACGGCGCCTAGATAAATTATCTTCAAAATACGAAGGCAGAAGTAAGATGTTCTTGGAAATATATACGCAAAAGCCCCAGATTGGGCAGGGCTTGCGATTTTAATGCGAGATCCTGTTTTGGGGGCTGTCTGGACTCCCCTAGACCATCATATTACCGCGGTATAAGTACGATAATCAGCGCAACTTACATCATTCGTCGCCCAGCGATCATGGCAATGCCCTCGCGAAGAGCCTGAAGACTGCAGACCGCGTGTCTTCTGCATGTTTGTCTCTCCTTACCGACCCACGGGGCACGCTTTGTTTCCGGACAACCTGACCCAAGGACGCCACGGACGGGAATACGAAGCCTAAACTTCAAGGCAGATTTTAGGGCATCAATCATTCACCACGCATACGCGCCTTATTCCCGTAATGTGGTCGACTCTAGCGCCTCACTCTAACAATATATTCATCTGTATGCATCTGATGCCTACAGCCTCTCTTCAGATGTTTAATTGTTGACGTCTCTTCTCAGAACACCTCATCGTCTGAGATAGAATCAAAATGGGTCCACCGTTATTTCTCCGCCAAATATGGACGCTTGCCTGGAAGGACCTCTTGCTCGTCCTTAATGGCAAGCGAAATGCTTCAACCATATTTCGCACGCTCACAGCGCCCATTGTTTTGTCCATTTACATGTCATTTATCATTCGCATCTACTGGCCTCAAGAGGTATATGGCGTTGGCACACCCAATCCCATAAGAGGCTTGTCGGACGCAATGAATTCCGCAGGAGGTGGCCGTAACACACTCGCACTTTGCAATTATGGTCCTTCTGGCGGTGAAATCGACAAAGTCATCAACATGGTTGCGACTTCAGCCAGAGGGAGTGGAAAGGCAGTTGAAATCCTGACTAACCCTGACCAACTCCTCACACTCTGCCGCAGCTCTCTCTCTGGAACTACCAAGTGTTATGGTGCAGCTGAGTTCTATTCGTCTATCAATGAAGGCGGTCACTGGAATTATACATTGAGAAGCGACGGTTCGTTTGGATACCATGTCAACACCAACAAAAATAACAACGACCCTGAGATCTATTCCCTCCCTCTCCAACATGCAATCGATTCAGCTATTGCATCAGTGGAGACCGGCGCTAGTACACAGGATCTCCCAAGCAACGTCGAGGAGTATCCATTCACCTCCAAGACGCAGAAAGAGTGGAACGACTCCATCAGGACCTCAATTCAGCACGCTAATATCTACTACATTGCCATCGTATGGTATCTCGGATTTGTTGGTCTGTGTTACCATATTGTTGGTGTAATAGCAAGAGAAAGAGAGCATGGCATGGCAGATCTGATCGAATCAATGATGCCGAACACGGCTCGCTGGCAGCCGCAAGCAGCTCGTCTCCTAGGCCATCATATAGCCTTTACGATTGTAAGTGTTTAGTAACTACCCCATGAACGGCGCGCACTTTTACTGTAGCTTTACTAACAAACTTTATCACAGGTGTACTTTCCAGGATGGCTTGCAATGGCAATTATCACAAAAGTCGGCCTGTTCCCTAATCTTTCTGCCGGGATTATTATTATCTTCAATATTCTGGCTGGCCTCGCGCTGAACTCGTTCTCGATACTTGGCGCATCATTCTTCAAAAAAGCTCAGTTGAGCGGTATTACCATCATAGTCATAACGCTCATACTGGGAGTTGTCGCTCAAATTACGGCCAAAAGCCTGTCCACTGGCGCGGTTGCTATCCTAAGTCTTCTATTTACTCCCATGACTTTCGTGTTCTTCTTCATTTTCATGGCTCGTTTTGAGCATTTGCAACAGCATACAAACCTGATCAAAGCTACACCAGGTGCTACTTGGACGCTCCCTGGTATTGTCCTCTGGATCTTTTTGATCGTTCAGATATTTGTGTATCCCATCCTAGGAGCTTTGGTTGAGCGGTATTTGTACGGCACTGCATCAAAAAGAGGGAGAACGGTGGTATTCGGGGAGACCACAACACCAGTAACTTTGATAAACTTTACCAAGCACTATTATCCTAACTGGTTCTACCAAGTTATTACGCCTCTCCTTGGTTTCAAGAAAAGTCCAGTGGTTGCTGTCAAAGATCTCTCGCTTTCTGCAATGAAAGGCCAAATCATGGTCCTAGTTGGTGCTAACGGCTGTGGAAAATCCACTACCCTGGTACCGCTCCCTAGTTAGACGTATTATGGAATTACAGACTAACAGCATGTGTAGAATGCCATCGCCGGCCTCAACGATGTTACCAGTGGCTCTATTACCTTAGACGGAACTGGCGGTATTGGAATATGCCCGCAAAAGGTATTTACACCATATTCGATGCATAGCGTTCAGTTTAATCATTGAGAGTTCACTGACTTCTAAATTAGAACGTTCTATGGGATACTTTGACGGTCGAGCAACATGCTAGGATATTCAATAGGATCAAATCTACTACAATTAGCCCTACCTCCGACGGCGAACTCAGCCAACTCATATATGACTGTGGACTGACCAACAAGCTGAAGGCATACTCTAAAACATTGTCAGGGGGCCAGAAGCGGAAGCTACAGCTCATTATGATGTTGACCGGCGGAAGCAAAGTCTGCTGTGTTGATGAAGTATCTGGTGGACTTGATCCTCTGTCAAGAAGAAAAGTCTGGGATATTCTCCTCGCAGAAAGATGCAACCGAACAATCATCCTCACGACACACTTCTTAGACGAGGCAGAGTTTCTGGCTGACCACATGGTCATAATGTCCAAAGGTACACTGAAGGCTGAAGGATCAGTATCTGAGTTAAAAAATAAGCTTGGAGGAGGATATCGTATCCATACTCTTCATGGGGCTGGTTATGGACCACCTCCAGAAACCATCGATCTTTTGAGTGACGTACCAAAAGAGGTTATGTATGACCAAACGATATACACTGTGTCAGACACTGGTCGGGCAATGAAAGTCATTAAGGAATTCGAGAATAAGGGTATCACTAAGTATCAAGTGACCGGCCCTACGATCGAAGAAGTCTTCATGAAGCTAGCTGAGGACCCGGATTCTGAGAAAGCATCAGAAAGTTCAGATTCGGTATCCGAAAATGCTATCACTCCGGCTCCTTCTCACCACCACGAGAAAGCTACAGCAACTATTACGCAGAAACACAGTGGGGAACCATTACTGAGTGGTAAAAGGATCGGTTTTGTCCAACAAGCTCTGATTCTATTTCAGAAACGGATGACAATTCTTCGGAGGAACTACATCCCTTATGCTGCCGCTTTTCTTATTCCTGTTATAGCAGCAGCTCTCTTGTCCATCTTGATCAAGAACTACAACTATCCAGGGTGCTCTCCGGCTCAGCAAGTTAATACTCAAGATCTCGAGACATTATCCACCAACAGCGACTATAAGCCTCTACTGGTCGTCGGTCCAACGACTGCACTCTTGAAAGCAGATCTCACCAAACTTCAAGGTCTCTTACCGCAACAATTTGGCGATGCCAACAGTTCTCAATCCGCCATATTCCAGTATGTTCATCTAGTCGATACTATGGACGAGTATAATGCGTTCATCCACCAGAACTATGCAAATGTGACGCCTGGTGGCTTCTTCCTGGGTGGGAATGGCACTACACCAACTTTCAGTTATTATTCTAATGTTGGATATCTCGGCGTTTACTCTTCGATTTTTATGCAGAATGCTTTCGACGTTCTGCTAACGAACATTTCAATTACTACCCAACTTCGGTTAGTACTTCGTTTCCTGCAACAGCAATCCTCATTAAATATCCCATTGCCTTTCGTTGTAATACCCTCTTAAACATTTACTCATATTATCGTAGCGCCTTCAACTACCCATGGCCAGCAAATATGGGAAATGCTATACAATTTGTCTTCTACTTCGGTCTGATTATGGCCTGCTACCCAGCATTCTTTGCGCTCTATCCGACCGCCGAAAGATTGCGAAAAATTCGAGCATTAGAATACTCCAACGGAGTCCGCTCTCTTCCTCTATGGTACGTGCGGTGTATCTTCCAGCGCGTAGTGTATATATCTAGAGAGTAACTCACTAATATTCTTTAGGCTCGCGTATCTTTCGTTCGATTGGATTATCGCCTTGTTGGTTAGTGTCTTTGTCACGATTGCCTTCGCGGGAGCTGCGAAGAATGCCTGGTGGAACCTCTCCTACCTCTTTGTCGTGCTCTTCTTGTATGGTTTAGCATCTATCCTGTGGTCTTACTTGGTTTCTCTTTTTGCCAAAACCCAGCTCGCAGGTTTTGCTATTGCCGCTGGCTCTCAAGCGTAGGATTTATTCCATTCGAAGTTAAACGACATGACTAATTCGTGTTACAGATTCATGCTTCTGATGTATATGACGGCAGTCTTCAACATTGAATCCCGTGTCGACCCAGCTAAGGTCGATGACGATATCACGATTGTCAATTTCACGTTCAACCTGGTGACGCCAGTCGGAAACTTGATCAGAGCGGTGATGATTTCCATGAACATGTTTTCCTTCCTCTGCTCCGGTGCACCACCAAAAATGGCAACGTACCCTGGTGCGATCAAGCTTTACGGAGGCCCGATTGTCTATCTCGTGGGACAATCCCTCGTTCTCTTCGGTGTCCTGATGTTGTGGGATCATGGCTGGACCTTGTCATGGTTCAAGAAAGCCGCCCCCGCTCCGGATGTTGAGGTCCATGACACCAAGGAAAAAGAGGTCTTGGATGAGATTGAAAGAGTTAGAAATTGTGATGATGGACTACGCGTCTTACGCCTAACAAAGACCTATAAATCTCGCGCTTTCGGTAATGTAACGGCTGTAGAGGACATAACCTTTGGCATCAGGAAAGGGGAAATGTTTGCTCTGGTCGGCCCAAACGGAGCCGGAAAGTCTACAACCATTACTATGCTCAGAGGAGAGATCCAACCTTCTCAAAAAGGTGGTGAGATTTATGTCGAAGGTATAGATATTGCCAAGGAGAGGAAGACCGCTCGATCACACCTTGGCGTCTGTCCGCAGTTCGACGCTATGGATCAGATGACTGTACTCGAGCATCTTGAGTTCTACGCAGGCGTGAGAGGTGTCAAGGATGTAAAGCACAATGCACGACAGGTCGTAAGTGCTGTAGGCTTGCAGAGTTTTGCTAATAGGATGGCCTCGAGACTTTCGGGGGGCAATAAGAGGAAGCTGAGTCTAGGTATCGCATTAATAGGTAAGTCTTACACTATCTTATTTAGCTAGCCCTTTCGCTCACATGGTGCTGCAGGCAATCCTGAAGTAGTGCTCCTCGATGAACCTTCATCCGGCATGGACCCTCTTGCCAAGCGCACAATGTGGAAAACTCTCACAAGCTTTGCGCCAAACAGATCCATTCTTCTCACAGTATGTCCTGCTGGCTGTCAAATTTGTACTTCGCTAACCGATTTTCCAGACCCACTCCATGGAAGAGGCAGATCACCTAGCTGACCGCGTCGGCGTTCTCGCCAAGAGAATGCTCGACATTGGTTCCACGGCACATCTTCGCAACAAACACGGCTATGGCTTCCACATTCATCTCATCAGCAAATCCGCACCCTTGACCTCTACGGAAGAAATGGAAAAGGTTAAGTTATGGATTGAAAAGTCTCTTCCAGGAGCTCAGCAAGAAGGTAAGCCGTATCATGGACAGATGCGATTCAACATACCTGCGCAGAAACACCTGTCGGAACCCGAACAAAAACAAAACAATGAAAAAACTCCGGAAACTTTCATTCGCGACGAAGCTGGCATCTCGATTGGTGCTTTGTTTGTCCTGCTCGAGGAAAATAAGGACGTCCTCGGGCTAGAGTTCTACTCCGTCTCGCCGTCTACGTTTGATGAGGTTTTCCTAAGGGTTGTGGAGAAGCATAATGTGGGTGAGGAAGATCGGCCGGCGGTGACGAAGGATTTCAAGTACTATTTGAGAAAGTTATTCAAGCGAGCAGTGGCTGTTTGAAGGGCGGAACATTTCTTGGATTTTGTCGCAGCTCGCTGTTGTAATTTTCCTTTTCTTTTTGCTTCTCATCCCTGCTCATTTTTTCGTAGATAGAATTTGTACACTTCAATATAGGGACACACTCTGGAACAAACTAGAGGCACAAAGCATAGAGTCCTTCATACGTTGGACGCTAGCAGCTTGTCGTCCAATGAGAAGCCATGAGAGAGATCCACACGAGGTAAAATGGCAATTATAGAGCATTTTTAAAGTCACATTGAAGCTCCTGTGCAGGATCGCCTATTATGGTTCTCATGACCTGCTTCAAACGTCGCTTGGGAGAGAAGAGCTCTTTCCTAATCGGGAAGTGTATTTGCTGCGGGGCCAGATTTTTTCCGTTCACCTAAACCATTCTGTGAATTACCCGAATAAAAAAAACCCTCACAGCCCAGGAAATTCCTAAAAGTTGTATAAAAACCCACGCTATACGAGAACAGATCAAGAAAGCTACGCCATTGCGCCTTCAATTGCAGCAATTATCACACGTACCATCTCAATCACAACCTCAGAAACCCTCCAGCATGTCCGACCCCGCCAACCCCGCCGCCTCCCCTTCCAACCCCTCCAACCCCTCCAAACTCATCTTCGCGCCCACCGGCGGCTCCACCGACCCCAGCAAAGCCATCCAATATGCCCAAGGCACGCTCAAACTCACGGACCTCTCGCCCTCCCCACTCACCCAGTTCCACGCCTGGTTCGCCGCCGCGCAGGCCGCCAACGTATACCAGCCCGAAACCGTAACGCTGGCCACAGCATCCCTGCCCGACGGCCACGTCTCGGCGCGCGTGGTATTCATGAAAGAGCTCGATGCGCGCGGCTTCGTCGTCTACAGCAACTGGGACACGAGCCGCAAGGCGCGCGACGTGCGCGGCAACCCGCGCGCGGCGCTGACGTTCTGGTGGCGCGAGGTCGAGAGGCAGGTTAGGGTGGAGGGGACAGTGGAGCGGCTGACGGATGCGGAGAGCCAGGTTTACTTTGATACAAGGATCCGGGGGAGCAGGATCGGGGCGTGGGCTAGTGCGCAGAGTAGTGTGTTGCAGGGGAGGGAGGAGCTAGAGGAGAGGGTGAAGGGTGTTGAGAAGAAGTTTGAGGGCCAAGACAAGATTCCGGTGCCGCCATTTTGGGGTGGGTTGAGGGTTGTGCCGGAGGTAGTAGAGTTTTGGCAGGGGAGGGAGTCAAGGTTGCATGATCGGTTTAGGTATATGAGGGAGGGGAAGGAAGGGGCATGGAAAATTGAACGGCTGAGTCCCTAAATTTTGGGTTGGCCGTGGAGGAACCCCAAGAAACTTCGTAATAAACTAGCTTTTGCAGGCGTTGGAAATTGGAGGTATGATACCTAGGTGTATTACTTTTATTCCTAGGAGAGTATCTTAACAATTATACCAAAACACACTTTTCGAGTACGCGTTAACTCTAGTCTCTAGGAACTTAGAAAACTTTCTTTTAACAAGTTTCACAGCATTCTATTCCGCTTGAATAACCAAATTACACGCTTTAAAAGTTGTCTATTTATACAAAAGGTTATGCCTTTTTTTTTAAATGTAATATATTCAAATAGGTACGTGAACATTTCTTTTACATTCTAGCATTGGCAAAAAAAAAGGGGAGGGGAAAAGAAATACGGCGCTAACTATGTGTGGATAGCAGATTTAGCCCTCTAACTCAGCTCATATATCGATAAGCACACGAACAGCTCGGATTCCGTTCTATTTATACGAGATAACTTACAATATATGCAGAGCGGCAAATCTCCACAGTATTTGAAAAAGTCAATAGTCTAAAGGAGCGCTAACTTCTTATGCTCGGCCTATTCTCTATACCTTTATATACTCCAATTTCTCAGAGACAAATTTGCGAGTTCCTCACTCTACCAAATAGCTCAAACAATGCCTCTGTGCCCAAACTCAATACACAAACCTAAGCTCAGGATGATCATCCCCTAGATTCTCCAACTCCTCCTTCGGCAGCTTGATCCTGTAATCTCGTCGTCATGGTCTGAAGTATAGGTGAGCTTAGGTTCACTTTAGGCACCGCTTAAAGCCACTCACGCTTAGCTTGGGTTAAAGCGGCGGATACTTAGGTTGGCGGCCGTAACTAGAACAGTCGTATAGAGGAAGTTTACTTGTCTCTTAAGGTAATTATCCGGTTTAACCAGCTAACCGGCTTGCGAACTGGTTGGACTGGTTCGGTTCGGAGGACAGACCAATTACATCACTAATTACCATCAAGAACCCCTCACGAAATTCCTTCTTTTACTACTTTCCATAATATAGTCAGCGGAGAGCTCCGAGGCACTCCTACGGTATCAACTCCTACCTATTATATACCAAATATTACCGTATTTTATATCGAAAGACGAAATGAGTAGATTTTATTGGTATACAATGTGGTAAAATATTTTCCTCGCTCAGACAATGTTATATTCTTTATCTTTAAATCATGTCTCAAATGCTCAAATTGGTTGATTTTTTATTGTTCAATCAATATATTTTTATCAACCATGCCTTCTAATCGTACTTCTAATGATATAGACTTTGTTCCACCAACTCAGAAGGCCAAACAATCTCCCCCGAAGCCCTGGCCGCTACCCACATTCGAACCTCTGCGGGTTGAGGATTACGACTCCTATGGCCTAGATCTTATTGATCCTATTGGCCAAGCCTTATCGATAACTTGTGGACGAATTTACTGTTGCGGGGGATAGTAGAACAAAACATGGTTTCTTCCCTCAAGATAAGACGTGGAAGACCTGCGTACTTGCGTACAGCCTGCTCTCTTATCGGCTACCTTGAGTGAAGATACGATAGACGGTTAGGAACTGGGCTGGTCTGCTCAATCTTAGGGTAGTCTGATACTAGGCCTATAATTTACCATTTATGAATTATGCTGAGGGTTTATGGTTATCGTTAGAAGCGTGGGGCGGTTGATGAGTTATCCCAATCTCCATCCTCATCTTCATCGTCTGCGCCGCTTCCCCAGTCAAGCTTCATCAAAAGACGATCCACACCTCCCACTCTCCAGGGCTCATAGCTGTCACTTCTTGACGTGTTCTGTCTAGGATATGAACCGGACCCCACCCTTTCCGCATCAATCTCTCGCAGTCGCGCTACTAATGACTTCAAATCGCTATCTACACGCTTTCGCGCTCGGTCAAGCTCAAGCTCGACTTCTTTTTCTTCCTGGGCATAGTTCGCTAGGTCATCGACAACACCATCTTCTTCCAGGTCAAGGTTCTGCTGGATGATTTGGAGGCGGGTTACAAATGCCACAAGCTCGTCAACATGAGTGAAAAACTCACGAAGAGAACGAGTAAAGGAGAAGTCTGTAAGAAGGAGGGAGTATGTAATAGAGTCAAGGAAGCGACGGTGCGCGGAGGCAAGCGATTCAGGATCATGAGGGGGGTGTTCTGGGTCGGTGACACTCCTTCGGAAACCTACTGATGGAGAGTCCGGTGGAGATAGTTCAGTGATCTGATTAGGCATAATGGCAGGCGCAGAGGATTGAGGCAGTCCTGGTGAGCTTAGCCTCTGCTCTGGACGAATGATCCATTCGCGGAAGTGTTTCCACGACTCCTGAACGACTTCGCCCTCGAAATATGCCCCACTTTCAGAGAGAAGGAAGATCGCAGCTCCGCATGTGGCCCAGACTTTCCTCATCTCTCTGCCGCGCGCATTCGTTCGCTGGCGTCTTGTTCGTAGGATAGCCTTTCCGCTTGGTGTGGAACTGTACTGTGGAGCCGGGGGTGCTGGATGTTCTCTCCGGATTGAACTCTGCCTCCAAAGATTAGCCAGCCGTAAATGAGCACGGCGAACAGCCAGAAGATAGGCGTTAATGGAAGAGTAAGTATCTATATCAGTGTTCGTAATGAAGAGGTCGAGAGGGGAGCGGATGTCCATAGTTAACGAAGTTGGTACGGAGAGCAGAAGATCGTTGAAAACAACGTTTGAGATTTTTGGGAGTGATTCTATAGTTCCCTTTGCTCGGCCAGGTGTGGCTGGTCGAGGATTAGATGACTTGTGTAAAGCAAGGTGTATCACATCCATCGCAAGGTCGAGACCATCATCCGAATGCTCTTCCTCCCCACTTAGGGTTGATAAGACAGACCAAGTACGCGCTAATACAGCGGTAATCTCGCTCTCTTTCAAGAGCATACCTTGGAGGCTTTGTCCAACTTTGCTTTGCAGCGCCCGTCCAGGCATTCGATGGCGGGAGCGTATACGTTCATTGGCTTCAGTAACTAAGGCAACAGCGAATTCACCCCGACCAAGTAAAAAGAATTCCTGGAGCAACGTAAGGATCTCGATGATTTTCGGTAATGGGAGCAGATGTTGTAGCATGTTACGTGAAAGAGAAAGGCGGATTGCGGCAACGGCCTCCAGCAACCCAGCAGATGATATAGGTGCTGTAACTGTCGAGAGATGCCGTAAATGCACGGGTAGAAGCTCTAGCTCGGAAGCTCTAGACAGGATGGCGACTGGCGCATTTGATGCGTTCTCAAGAGCTCGGATCTGATTGAGAGATTTTCCAATAAAAAGGATAGACGATGCTGTCTGCTGTGACACGAACTTAGGCAATAATTTATTGTTTACGACAAATTGGACCTCGGTCACTTCATCGATAGCCTTTTGGATGAAGAAATCCGTTGCTCCAAAAGTGGGTAGTCGACCGTACAAAAGCCAGGTGGACAGCTGTTTCAGCCAAGCAGTTTCGGCAACTTTTCCTAAATCAAGAGCTGCTTCTTCGATATCCGGGTAGCCAGTCTGAGCTTCATGGCGTAACTTGTCAATAATCGCTGCTCCGGATGACAGAGTATTGTGGTCAGCTATGTGCTGAAGGCCATCCTTACTGGAATCTGGAGGCATAACAAAACTAACAAGACTCCAGAGCCACTCCATCAGCCTAGTCCATTCGTCAAACTCTCCTACGACCCCAGCCAAAGGGACGATATTGTAGGCCCCCACGGCACTTGCATCCTTCCTGAGGATACGGCTTTCTACATCAAGCACTTTTTGCTGAAACCTGGCGAGATGTGAGGATGTTATAGCTGTGGCCAATGCTCGGCAAATGGTAGATGGATGCGAGGAAGATATTCGAGATGCGGTTTCTCGAGTCAGCCGATGCAGCCGAGACAACCGCCCGATCGACGATAAAAGCTCCGCTTCGGGAGGAGAGAGAAGAGGGCAAGTATCAGGCTTTAATCCCTCGGCTCCTCTCGGGGTATCGAAGAGCGCTGAGGGATGACCCGAGAGAGAAAGGAGGATTTCGTGGAGCATTGTCGCGGGTCCGGGGTTACATTGACAGTTCTCTCTCTAATGAACTTTGTCAGACAGGAGTGAAAGTCAAGCAACCAAGAAATTCAAGATTGACGAGCTCTATACGCTCCACTTACTCGTCATTCCCTGGTTTTTTAGGCTGCCAAAACCGACCCTGAAAAAATACGATTAAGACACTCAAAAGCTCATAACGACACATTAGAGCGATACAGTGGCCATTTTCGAAAGATTAAGCCTCGTGGCAGCAGGACAGAGTGGTACATCAACTGGAAGGTAATATGGTAGATTCCTGAGAAGCCGCGCTGGCAGCAGATCGAGACGCGTTGGATCTGCCGGGATTGCCCGCCTCGTCCCGTTCCTACCCCTCCAAGATCAACCCCACCATTTTTCGGTCTTATCCTCGAGATCGCCCATCCACTCTCTTCCACAAATTCATTCCCTATGGCCATGTCGGGTGGTTTCTCCAAACAAATCACCTTCGTTTGTCAGCAGAGGGCCAAATCCATCTCTCAATTGAGACCTAGACAGCTCCAATTGACTTCGAGGGCCTTCAGCACTGTTCAGGATGCTCCAATCTTGTCGGCTTCATCGGCTCATCCCCCCTTAAATCCTGCACCACAGGCATCTGCGACATTCCAAAATGCTCTTCAGGCAACATTACCAAGGACAACCTGGACAAGAGAGGAGATTACTGAGGTTTATAATACTCCTCTGGTGGAACTTTCGTTTGCCGCGGTTAGTTGTTTGTTGATTTCTAGCCGAGAATGGTAGAGCGATTAAGAGCCAGTTATCTGTGTGGCTCATCTTCGATTCTATTTGGTAGTACTGACTTGTTTAATTTATCCACAAAGGCCACTGTTTATCGCCGCTTCCACAACCCAGCCGCAATCCAAATGTGCACTCTTATAAATATTAAGACTGGTGGCTGCAGCGAAGATTGCTCCTACTGCGCGCAATCTTCTCGCTATAACACGGGCCTCAAAGCCTCCAAAATGGTCACTGTCGAATCAGTGCTGGATGCTGCACGGATAGCAAAGGAGAACGGTAGCTCCAGATTCTGCATGGGTGCCGCATGGCGGGACATGCGAGGCCGCAAGACTAATTTACGGAACATTAAAGAGATGGTGAAAGGTGTGCGTGCAATGGGGATGGAGGCTTGCGTGACTTTGGGCATGATTGATGCCGAGCAAGCGAAGGAGTTGAAAGACGCCGGTTTGACCGCGTACAACCATAATGTGGATACATCAAGGGAGCATTACCCCTCTGTTATCACGACAAGATCATACGACGAGCGGTTGGCAACTATCAATAATGTGCGCGAAGCCGGGATCAATGTTTGCACCGGTGGTATTCTGGGATTGGGTGAAAAGGCAAAGGATCATGTCGGACTGATTCACACGGTCGCTACACTACCCTCACACCCAGAATCGTTTCCAGTCAACGCATTAGTGCCTATCAAGGGCACTCCGTTGGGGGAAAGCAAAGCTATATCTTTCGATGCGATAGTGAGAACGATCGCTACAGCCAGACTAGTCCTTCCAGCCACCATTATCCGCCTTGCTGCAGGTAGAAACACAATGTCCGAGGAGAAGCAGATGCTGTGCTTCATGGCAGGTGCAAATGCGGTCTTCACAGGGGAGAAGATGTTGACGACCGCCTGCAACGGGTGGGAGGAGGATAAAGAGATGTTCGATAGATGGGGACTGCGGCCAATGGAGAGCCACGAAACTATTCAAGGTCAACAAGCTTTGAAAGATGCGAAAGAATTCATTACAGATGGGGCACAGCAGAGTGCGGCTAGTCCAGTTTAAAAATGGGACAGTTAATCCCAGAATTCTTAGGTGGTTATGCACCGTTCCATATATTGGATGTAGATAGAACCCGTTTCAGCCTACTATATGCTACCGGTAATGTTATCCCATGCGCCGTTGAGGCGTACACCAAAAGAGGCCCATGCGCGAACACCGAAACATCAACACGCCCTCCAAGGACCCAATTCGGCTGTGCTCTATGCAATACACCCCTCTGTAAAGAAGGACCTTGCTACTAGGAACACCTTAGCCTAATTAGGGCACGGTAGAGTCAATTATATATAAGTGCGAGCTTTATTATAATGATTTAGAGCCTTAATTCGTTGACCAAATCCACAGCTTCATTCCGCCAAGACTCGACTCAATCTAGAGACTCTAGTTGGTTCGCTTGCGTGCACGCCTTTGACAGCGCATAGGATAAACAAAATGCTTAGAGCCGAGTGTGCTTCATAATTCCCAACAAAGTTTTACACCAATCTAGGCGTCATAACCGAGCCTTTTCCGCCCAGATACCCAAGCTATTGTTCTCGGCCTCCTGCTGCCCCAATTGAAGACTAATCCAATCATCTATTCTCTCGACCAGTTTCCGAATCTGCTCTGTGGTGTTGCCAGCGTGAAGACAAACTCTTATTCTGGAGCTGCCAACAGGCACGGTAGGCGGCACAACCGCGCGAACTACAAAACCTCCGTCTTGGCAATGCTTCGCAAGACTTCGTGGCTGCGGAGTCAAGATAGCAAATATTGAAGACTGCGGACACTTTGAAGGAACGCTAATAAGTGCGGCTGTGGCGTTCTGAGACCCATATTTGGTCATGAGAGTCTGAAGCTGGTTGAACAGCGTCCTTACAAGCATTTTCAGATGAAGGGCAAGCTTGAAGGCAAATGAAGTTAGGCATACAGGCGGACGGGGAAATAACACTCACCAAATTGACTTACCGGCTCTGTACTACCTTGCTGGAAAAACGTGTATGAGGCCCTTATGGCTGCTAGCGCTGGATATGACAGAAAGGTGGTGTATATAAGTGGCCGCGCGTAGTTAATCAGGTATTGACGGAGCAGCGGTGAGCAAAGCAGAATTGCTAAAGGCAACTGTCAGTTTCTTTGATTTCAACCCCACTTAATGTTTTTCAGTGGGAAATAATATGATTTTATGGCTTACCGCCATTACAAGCCAGCGATTTTCCAAATGTGTGAAGCCTGGCAAAAACTTTGTCTTCGAGACCCAATTCACAAACCAACCCGCGTCCGTATTGCCCGATGACTCCCGTCGAATGGGCTTCGTCCACAATAACATATCCGTTCTTTCGAGGTAGTACAGTTTCGACGAGTTCAACAATAGCCTTGAGTGGAGCCAAGTCTCCATCCATGCTGTAGATTGCCTCGACAGCAACAAACACATGAGACTGGCCTCCTTCAATCTGGCCATTATTCCTCTTGCACTCCTCGAGCAGGCTTTTGAGATTAGCTACTGAATTATGTGCAAAGGAAAGGCGCTGACGGGTCCGACTCAATCGCATGCCATCATGTACTGAAGCATGAATGTATTCGTCATAAATTACGATATCATTCGGCTGTGGCACACACGCAAAGAACCCGGAATTCGCATCGAATCCAGAATTGAATAGTAAACCCGCGGGAGCCCTGTGGAAGGCTGCGATGTCGCGCTCTAGATCCTCGGCGTAACTGGAATTGCCGTCAAGTAGCCGTGAACCACCACTCCCGAGCCCGAGTTTAGAATTTCCGAGTTCCCGCAAAAATGCAGCATGAAGAATGGAAGACGTAGATAATGAGAGAAAGTCGTTCGAGGAGAAATCCACGGCTTGAGCTGGGCTAGTGGTCAACTTGCGGAGTGTGGATTGGGCGCGTCGGCGGTCCAGAAGTTGGCGTAAAGACTTCTCAATGGGCAATTGATGTGCTAGAATTTCATCTCGCATATTTTCGACGTTAGGAAGAATCGGAGGACAGGTCAGCGTTTCTCAACCACAAATTTTATAGTTGTTGATCCCTCCCGTCACCCCTCGGCTCGTGATTCGCGCTAGTGAAAGGCTTTAATTGACGCAAACCCAACAGGGAACTAACTTACAATTGAGATTCCTCCTCGCGGAATCGAAGTGGCCGTCGATGACTCCGGTTACACCTGGTTTGTGGCATAAGCTGATAGCCTTTCAGGTCTATGGCGCCAATACAGGCGTGGGGAAGACGGTAGCCTGCACTGTGTTGGGAAAGGCTTTTCGAACTCATTATCCCGACTGGCAAATCAATTATTTGAAGCCGGTATCAACGGGGCCGACCACTGATGCTGATGATAAGTAAGTCATCTATGCATCTAGTGATCGCTTCAGTCTAGGAAAGGGGCTTTTCTCTAATTAATCATATAATAATCATCCTTTAGGTACGTTAAACGATATACTGGCCATAGGGCCGAATGCATCTTCCAATTTTCTGACCCCGTGAGCCCACATATTGCTGCTCATATAGAGGTAGGATTACTGAGACCCCCTTCCTTACATTATCCTCTAGATTCTGATGCCTGAAAAGCCTCCTTCGGACCAACAAGTTCTCAGCCGTGTTTCCGAGGAGTTATTTAAACATGCGAGAAGCATTAAGCCAAAAGGGGAATATGGAATCACCATGGTAGAGACGGCTGGAGGTGTTCTGTCGCCGGCTCCATCTGGAAGCTTGCAAGCTGACTTATACCGCCCACTCCGATTGCCAGTCATTCTCATTGGTGACCATCGACTTGGTGGTATAGCTGCTACCATTTCAGCCTTCGAGTCTCTCACAGTTCGAGGGTACGATGTTGAAGCTGTAATGATATTTGAAAGCGGCAATCTTGGAAACACTGGCTACCTGATGAAATTTTTCAAGACTCACAAACTACCCATCTTTGAACTTCCCGCTCTTCCCCCAGCGGGCGACGTCTCAAAAATACAGGAAAGCATGGTCTCTTATTACAAGCTCGTCAGTCAGCAAAGAGACATCTCCAGATTAGCTCAGCTTCTGGTCAATCGACATTTCATTCGATTAAAAGATTTAGAACGTATGGCTTCTAAAGCAAATAGTGTGATCTGGCATCCTTTCACTCAACATAAGGATCGGACGGATAGCAGCATAATTGCTTTTGACTCTGCGTACGGGGACTTCTTTCAAACGTATTCATCACAACTACCAGTGGGGTACGACTTCATATCCGAAGAGTCGACGCCGACTCAAAGTAATACATCGCTCCTCCAACCAGCGTTTGATGGGTCAGCGTCATGGTGGACACAAGGCCTTGGGCATGGAAACCCTGAACTGTCACTTGCTGCTGCATACGCCGCTGGTAGATACGGGCATGTCATGTTTGCTGGAGCTATACATCAACCTGCCTTATCAATTGCAAACAAGATGTTGCAAGGATTAGAGAATCCACGTCTCCAGAAGGTTTTTTTCTCGGATAACGGTAGTACAGGTATCGAAGTGGCTATAAAAATGGCTCTGAAAGCTTCTTCTATCCGATACGGCTGGGAACCCGGTTCGAAAGACATTGGGATTCTGGGTCTGAAAGGCAGTTATCATGGCGACACAATAGGTGCAATGGATTGTTCCGAGCCGTCAACTTACAATGAGAAGGTAGAGTGGTATCACGGACGCGGCTATTGGTTTGATTTTCCCCAGGTTAAAATGAGGAAAGGCGTATGGGTCGTTGAGCCACCCCCAGGCATGGAAACCGAATTTGGTCAGCCTCGATCTTTCAAAAACCTGGATGAAATTTTTGACTTCGAAGCAAGAGATTCTCTAAAATATGAGAGCTATATTGAAGGGGTTTTAAACTGGCTCATAAAATCTGGGGGTCGGAAGTTTGGTGCTTTGGTCATAGAGCCTGTATTGCTTGGGGCAGGTGGGATGCTTTTCGTGTAAGTCCACTCGCTTTGCGACTGCTTCAAAAACTGACGTGAACTTGAGCGACCCGCTCTTCCAGCGCACATTCGTCAGCGTTGTGCGCAAGTCGAATCTTTTCTATTCACCTTCTAAACAACCCTTTATACCCCTAGATGAAACAGGCGATGCATCATCTATGTGGACCGGTCTGCCTGTTGTCTTCGACGAAGTATTCACTGGACTCTACCGCCTCGGCCGTTTTAGCTCAGCCTCATTCCTCAAGGTTCACCCCGACATTTCGGTCCACGCCAAACTGTTAACCGGAGGCCTGCTTCCACTTTGCACAACGCTTGCTAGCCAGAGCATTTTCGACGCGTTTCTAAGCGACGACAAAACAGACGCTCTGCTTCACGGACACAGCTACACTGCTCACGCAATTGGATGTCATGTCGCAAATGTGTCCTTGAACAAGATGGAAAAGCTAGAAAAGGGAAAATCTTGGCAAAATTACCAAAAATCGTGGCAGATTCCAGTCTCGTCGTCTACAATTACATGGAGCATGTGGTCCAAGGAGACAATGACGGCATTATCTCATAATGAACAGGTCGATGGGGTCGTAGCTCTAGGCTCAGTCCTGGCTATTTCCCTGCACGATGAATCTGGGTCAGGTATACATTTAGTAACCTAAAATTTCGGTCGGCTTGCATCGTCGTGCTAATCAATGGAACAGGTTATACCTCCGACGTAGCAAACCACTTACGTGATGCGTTGCTCTACGAATCTCATGGCCATAAATGGATCGTTCACTCGAGAGTTCTAGGAAATGTTCTATATTTGATGGCAAGCATGACAACGGATTGTGAAACCATATCAGCAGTGGAGAATTTCTTGTTGGCAAAATTGAAGGACGTGGGAAACTCGCCGAAAGGGTCATGACACACCAGTCATCTTGTTGGCAGTGACAGAAATGGATTGGAGTGGAGTGGATTAAGGCTCAAATCCACTCCATCCAGCAAATAGCTGGTGGAGCTCCAGGAGCTCCAGGACGTGACCATACTATTAATAGTATATACTATAAGTCTTGGCAACCTTTTGGTGTTGAGGAAACTTAGTGCGAATCTTACTAATTTAACGCCCTTAATCCTCATCGTTATCCTTATTACTATCCTCACTGACTTCCTCTACCTCACTAGTAATATCGTCACCTTCTAGATTAGCTAGTTGCTCTGCTAAAGGACATGTACTGCTTTATCCCATGCGCCGTTGATATAAGGGGGTAACATGAACGGGTCAGACGGCCCTCCCTGCTAGTATGTTATCAAAATGAGCGAACCTTTGCAAAACGGTTGGGCTATATTATTCTGCTAGCATACTAGCAGGGAGGGCCTTTTGACCCGTTCGTGTTACTCCCTTGTATAGGCGCTATCGTAAGAGGACCAACCAAATCATCTAGATTTTTGATGTTTTGGTGTTCGCGCACGAGCCACAAATCATGGAAGCGCCTTAACGGCGCATGGGATATTAGTCGGTTGCAAAACGAACTGGAATCCTTGGCATGCAGATCCCCAAAATTTGCACCCAACCTTACGTGTAAAACCGTGAGATAACCCATTTCTACGTTAAACGCGCCTTATTATCTATAGAGTAGTTTTAAATAAAGCGATAAATGAGCATAAAATATCCTTTATTAATACAAAATATATAAAATATCGCAATTAATAAGGATAAAAGTGTTCTACGCAGAGCTTTTCTATTTCAATTTCTTGCCTGCACGAAGCTCCGCACGAAGCTCTATACGAAGCTCTGCACGAAGCTCTACATACGGAGGCTCTGCGCGAAGCTCTGTGGAGGCTCTGCGTGAAGCTC